>Ga0181516_10000007_pt1 | contig 248604 bp, 210 predicted proteins | sample PEATcosm2014_Bin_25_FD_121104 | JGI IMG/M metagenome (GOLD analysis project Ga0181516, IMG submission 121104) | Peatland microbial communities from MTU Mesocosm Facility, Houghton, MI, USA - PEATcosm2014_Bin01_10_metaG | ecosystem: Environmental > Terrestrial > Soil > Wetlands > Peat | place...
CCTGCGAAGACTTCCGCCCCTTCCCTTTATCGGTCAATTCATCGTGAGAATCTTTCCAATCGGTCCTAGGGTATTCGCGAGAGACGTGCTTTATTTGGTCAATTCAAACTGCGCGCCGACAGGGCGCGTGGATTGAAACGAGATAGAGCGCATCCTGGGGCCGGACCGCCGGGGTCGCGCCCTTCACGGGCGCGTGGATTGAAACATCCAGTGCCGCGCCGAAGTCCGCGCCCGGCCCGGTCGCGCCCTTCACGGGCGCGTGGATTGAAACATAACTCCCCCTTCGGCTCGTCGAGCCGAGTAATTGTCGCGCCCTTCACGGGCGCGTGGATTGAAACAGGTTGCCGTACACGCCGCTCAGGTCGCCGGACAGTCGCGCCCTTCACGGGCGCGTGGATTGAAACTTGTACATAAAACAACAGGCTCCCTGCTTACCGGGAGTCGCGCCCTTCACGGGCGCGTGGATTGAAACCCTCCGTAACTAAGAATAAGGACAGAAAGTGCATGTCGCGCCCTTCACGGGCGCGTGGATTGAAACAACAAAACCCAGATGGCGATCATTTATCGCATTGCGGTCGCGCCCTTCACGGGCGCGTGGATTGAAACCAAATCCGCGATTGCCGGGCCTACAAGGGCTTGGGTCGCGCCCTTCACGGGCGCGTGGATTGAAACTCGTACTGGCGGGCACAATGTTGGTAAACGTCGGGTCGCGCCCTTCACGGGCGCGTGGATTGAAACTGCGTCGCTAACGACCTGCTTGAAAGTATACTGCGGTCGCGCCCTTCACGGGCGCGTGGATTGAAACGTATGAGCGGAGTACCGGTAATTGTGACCTATACGTCGCGCCCTTCACGGGCGCGTGGATTGAAACAACCCTTTTCGGATTCCTGCCGCCAAATCTGCGAGGTCGCGCCCTTCACGGGCGCGTGGATTGAAACTCGAGCTCGCGGTCGAATAGCGCCACGATTTGACGTCGCGCCCTTCACGGGCGCGTGGATTGAAACAGGTCCTCGGATCGGAAGGCCGTAGACAGTGCGCGTCGCGCCCTTCACGGGCGCGTGGATTGAAACCAAATCCGCGATTGCCGGGCCTACAAGGGCTTGGTCGCGCCCTTCACGGGCGCGTGGATTGAAACATCGGAGAAGACAAAAGAGCCATAATGATTTTACGTCGCGCCCTTCACGGGCGCGTGGATTGAAACTTCGATGCCCGCAAATTACGTCTCTATGCCTGCGTCGCGCCCTTCACGGGCGCGTGGATTGAAACCCTTATGCGCTAGGATCTCAACCGAACCCAACGCGTCGCGCCCTTCACGGGCGCGTGGATTGAAACGGTCAATGGTATGGTGGCTCCGACCTCACAGCTAGTCGCGCCCTTCACGGGCGCGTGGATTGAAACGCGACAGGGCCGAGGCTGGGCAATTATCGCTGCGTCGCGCCCTTCACGGGCGCGTGGATTGAAACCCCCCGGATGGAATCGTTACGCGAGTGTACTGGGGTCGCGCCCTTCACGGGCGCGTGGATTGAAACTATGTTCCTCCCCCTCGTGGTATGTATCCTACGTGTCGCGCCCTTCACGGGCGCGTGGATTGAAACAAGCCGCGGCGGGGAATCGAACCCCGTTTCGTGGGTCGCGCCCTTCACGGGCGCGTGGATTGAAACCGGTAAATCATCGCAATAAAAATCGTCCGGTATGTCGCGCCCTTCACGGGCGCGTGGATTGAAACGATGAGCGCAGTCTTTTGCGCTGCCGTCGCGATGTCGCGCCCTTCACGGGCGCGTGGATTGAAACATCGTATAAATTCCGCCTTTGTATTGTGCGCCATGTCGCGCCCTTCACGGGCGCGTGGATTGAAACATCTCGTACCTCCCTCATCTGATCTATCTATAATAGTCGCGCCCTTCACGGGCGCGTGGATTGAAACGATTGGATGCACGAGATCCTGCAATCTTTCCATCAGTCGCGCCCTTCACGGGCGCGTGGATTGAAACAGCGTTGGATCAAGGATCAAGGATCAAGGAAGGGTCGCGCCCTTCACGGGCGCGTGGATTGAAACTTGGGCTCCTCCCGGGCCAGGGCAGCGCGGTCAGTCGCGCCCTTCACGGACCTGATCTGCGCTTCGTTGAGGACGGTGTTGCCATGGGTAGGCGGCGTGTAGGGGAGGGCGAGACCTCGAGGAGGAACGAGGCCCTTGCGGCGCTCATCGCCTCGAGCGCATCCTTCCAATCGGAGGGACGGCGATGCACATAGGCGACTTCGCGAGGCTGACCGGGCTCTCGGAATATACTATCCGATATTACGAGAAGGCGGGCGTGCTGCGGCCCGCGAAGAGGGACGGCGGCGGACTGAGGGACTTCGATGAGGGCGACATCGCGTGGATGGAGTTCGTCCGGAGACTCAAGGGCACCGGTATGCCGATTGGCGAGATCAAGCGCTATGCCGAGCTGCGGGCGGCCGGAGACGGTACGAAGGGCGAACGATTATGCCTCTTGGAAGCCCACGAGAGGCGGGTCGTCCGGGAGATAGCCGAAAAGTCCAGGAGCCTCGAGAAGCTGCGGGAGAAGATCGCGTTCTACAAAACCTGTTGATTCCCCTTGCCCTAGAGTCGACTCTAGGTTTTACCTTCGTATGCGAGAGACGAAGGAGGTTCCCGTGGACGAAGGTAGATTCGCAAGAGGCGAGACTGTGTTGAACGAAGTTACGAGGGCGAGCGGCAGAGCGGTAGTCGAGGGCCTCCGGGATATTTCCCCGGAGCTCGGCGACTTCATCGTGGAGTTCTCCTATGGCGACGTTATCGGCAGGCCGGGCTTGTCCCTACGGCAGCGGGAGCTCGCGACGATCGCGATGCTCGGCGCGATGGGCGGATGCGAACCGCAACTGAGCGTGCATATCCAAGGGTCGCTCAACGTCGGTTGCACGAAGACCGAGATCGTCGAGACCCTGCTCCAGCTCTGTGTGTATGCAGGGTTTCCGAAAGCGATCAACGCCATCAATTGCGCCAAGAAAACCTTCGCCGAGGTCTGAAGAACTCCCTTGATGGGGTCATTCGGGGCCCAGGCGGGCCGGACGAAGATACCAGCGGTGGCTTGGCATACGGTGGGCGGATAGGTCCATATTCCGATGAACATGCCGCCCGACCTATTGTTAGCATGACGTCTGCCCAATGGCTGCCATCCGTGTTCATGAATGGAGATATTGCAGAAAAATCACCGTAAACATTTAACTGACTATTGCAAACAAAGCTTCCGACGCTTATAAACATTTTCTACGCAGCTTGCAAACAGTTTGTGCGACGATTGAAAACATTCCATCCATAGATTGAAAAACTTTTGTGCGACGATTGAAAATATTTGTTCCGACGGTTGAGATTTTTTTGTTCGACGATTGAAAACGTTCCTTCCGACGATTGAAGAATCTTTCCCCCTGCAGCCGGCTCTTATGCCATACTGTCAATCCCTATGATCCTTCCCGAGGTGCGCGATCCCAGGTTCATTACCATCCGTCGCGGGGGCACGCTGGAAGACTCCCATCATCGACTCCTCGCTCAATGGGCGGCCGAATGCGCCGAACACGTCTTGCCTCTTTTCGAGGCGGCCCAGCCTTCGGATCCGAGACCGCGCCGTGCGGTGGAGCAGGCTCGGGCGTGGATACGCGGCGAGATAACGATGACCCAGGCGCGTACGGCGGCAGGCGAGGCCAACGCCGCAGCCAGCAACCTGTCGGGTGCCGCAAGGTGGGCGGCGTACGCAGCCGGCCAGGCGGCGGCGGTCGCCCACGTGGCAGCCCACGAGCTCGGTGCAGCTGCCTACGCGATCAAGGCGGCTCGGGCTGCAGCCGCGAAGGGCGAGGGCGTTCGTGCCGGTCGCCAGGAGTGTCGCTGGCAGCGCGAGCGACTGCCGGAGCCGATTCGCGATCTTGTGCTGGATGACCAGCGGCTGCGCAACGGTATCTGCTGGTCGGTGTTCGACCCGTAGTTTGGCCGGCGGGGCAGGCTCCCCGGTCGGGCTCGCCCGGCGCATGTGCACTGCATCGATTCCGCGGAAGTCCGCTCCTCGCCTAGTTTTCAATGCGATACAGTGCCCCCGCCCTTGACGGCTGCCCCGACTCCGCGGTCTTCCCCGGGTGCCGTTTCTCGAAGTTCTCGAGGTACTGTTTCATGTCGGCGAGTCGCCGGATGGCGAGGAGCTCGCGGGAAATTTCTTTCATCTCCTCCAAGGTGAAGGAGGCGAGACGCCGCTTCAGGCCTTCCACCTTTGCGGGACTGACGCTCAGCTTTCTGATGCCGATCCCGACGAAGAAGGGCGCGAGCACCGGATCCGAGGCGACGTCCCCGCATACCGAGAGCCCGCCGAGCTTCTTGCCGCTGAAACGGGCGATCGCGGAATACACGCGCAGGACCGTGGGGTGGTGGCTCTGGTAGAGGTGTTGCAATTTCTCGTTGGTGCGGTCTACGGCCAGGAGGTACATGGTGAGGTCGTTGGTCCCGATGGACAGGAAGTCGGTCTCGCCGGCGATGTCGCCGACGGCCATCGCGGCCGAGGGGAGCTCTATCATGGCTCCGATCCGCGGAGACGCGTTGTGGGCCACGCGCCTCTGCGCGAGCGCGGCGGCCGCGAGAGCGATTTCTTCCTTCGCCTCGAGGACTTCTTCGACGCCGGACACCATAGGAAGCATGATGCCGAGGTCCGCGCCTTCGCCCGCTCGCAGCATCGCCCGCAGTTGCTCCCGAAACATCTCCCTGTTGGCGAGCGAGAAGCGGATTCCGCGGACTCCGAGAAAGGGATTGTTTTCCGCCTCGCCTCTGCCCTGGAGCAGCTTGTCTCCGCCGATGTCGGCGGTGCGCAGGACCACCGGCTTTCCCGCCTGGCTTACGACGATGGATCGATAGATCCGATATTGCTGCTCCTCGGACAGGTAGTCGTTTTTCAGCAAAAACGGAAACTCGCTCCGGTACAGCCCGATTCCCTCGGCCCCTTGGGCGCTCGCCTCGAGCGCGTCCTTCAGGATGTTCACGTTCGCGAGGACCTGCACGCGCTCTCCGTCCGCGGTCCTTCCTTTGAGGTGGTACGACTGGAGGTCGGCGGCGATGCCGCGCGACGAGCGGTACTGGTCGAGCCTGGTCTTCTCGGGATTGACATGGAGCCACCCGGCCGTCGCGTCGAGGAAAAGCGGCGTCCCTTCGGGGATGCTCAGGATGCCCTTGTCGTCGGTGATCATGACCGGCAAGGCGAGGGATCTGGCCAGGATGGCGATGTGCGCGGTCACTCCGCTTCCGCGGAGGACGAGGCCGTCAACGCCCTCTATGGCGAGCCGATAGAGATCGGAGGGGTACATGTGTCGCGCTATGGCGATTTTCCCTTTGTAGGAGAACCCGCCCGACGCTCCGCCGACGATGTTGTTGATGAGGCGATATCCCAGGTCGCGGACATCCTGGGCTTTTTCGGCCAGCCTCGTTTCCGACATCGCGGCGAAGAGTTCCGCGTATTCGGCGATGACCGACTGGACCGACCGCACGGCCGACCGGCCTTCCTCGATGCGCCTGCGCATCTTGTCGGTAAAGCCCGAGTCTTTGAGCATGAGCTCGTGGGCGGAGAAGATCAGGGCGACCATTTCGAAGTCGCCGGAAGACGCGCCGCTGCGGAGCTCGCCGAGCTGTTCGACGGATGCCGAGAGCGCGGTCTCGAAGAGCGCGAGCTCCGAGGCGATGTCGCCGGGGGGAACGGCCCGCTCGGCGAGGTCGTCGATATCGGTCCAGAACGGCAGGGCGATCCCCTGGACCTGACCGCCCGAGGCCTTGATGCCCCTGATCGACCGCGTTTCGCCGTGGCCCGCCGCGCTTCCTCGATACGCGAGAAGCGCCGAAGCGTCGGTCAGGAGGTCGCCGAACCGGGAAGCGGCGGCTATCAATCCCTCTTCATCCTCGCGATCGAAGCCCCGGTCGTCGGCGCGGGCCAGGATCAGGACACCGATTTGAATCGGCCCGCGAATGACGGGAATCAGCACCTTGGAGCGGTAGGGATGGTCCGGGTCGGCTTCGGCGTAGCTGAGCCTGATGATCCGCCGCTCGGTGAAGGCCCGGCCGACTTCGTTCCCCTCGAGCCCGAACCGCAGCGGCGCTCGACAGTCCTCGAATTGATCGTCCTCGCAGAGCCCACCCTTTTCGAAGCCCGCGCGGAGGACGAGCTGGCCCTCGCCTTCGTCGTGCACGAAGACCGCGGCCATATCCGCGCCCGAGCGCGTCACGACGACGTCGATCAAATCCTTCAAGAGGCCCTTTCGCGCGCTCTCGTCCTCGAAGAACGATATTTTTCCGGCGATCTCTTCGATGGCGCCGGTAAGTACACCTGAGCTCATGTACTACAAAGTACGCAATCCGGCTCGGAGGGGAAAGTCGTTCATCTTTTGATTGACGAAAGGCATCGAGCTGGTAGAATGTCCGTCGATGGAAGGGATTGCCCGATGGGGAATCTCCGCTAAGGAGGCCAGCATGGACGCGGCGGATAAGGGTACCGAGAATCCTGGTGGCGATCGCCTGTCCCCCCTTTGGCGCTACGGAGTCTTGATCGTCTTTGTGCTCGGGTTCGGCGTCTTGATCTGGATGACCGCAGGCGCCTACAAGTATGGCCCGCCCATACCGGACCGCGTTCTCGGGCCCGACGGGTCCGTCGTATTCTCGGGCGAGGACATCCGCTCCGGCCAGGAGCTCTTCCTGAAAACCGGCCTCATGGACAACGGCACGCTGTGGGGACACGGGGCCTATCTCGGGCCTGACTTTTCTGCGACCTATCTGCACAATCTCGTCGCAGGAATTCTCGACTCCTTGGGGCCCGCGTCTGCCGGGCCCGGCGGAGCCGCGACGCCTGTCGATTCCCGCGCGGCAGCCATCCTCTCGGAGAACAGATACGATCCCCGGTCCCGCAACCTGGCGTTCACCGGGTACGAGGTCGACTCGTTCAACAGCCAGCTGGGTTTCTGGAAATCATATTTCGCTTCGTCCGAGGCCTCCCGAGGCCTGTCGACCGCCACCCTGAGCGACCCCAGGGAACTTCGGCAGGTCGTATCCTTCTTCGCCTGGGCGGCGTGGGCTTCGGTGGCCCATGTCCCCGGACACGGCTATTCGTATACGAACAACTTCCCCTACGACCTGCAGGCGGGCAACCAGCCTTCGAAGGACGCTCTTCTGTGGAGTGCGTTGAGCCTCATCGCGCTACTCGCGGGGATAGGCGCGGTTCTGTTCGCCTTTGGACGCTTCGACTACCTGGGATGGAAGGGGGACAACGCGGCGCCCATCGCATTCCAGATGCCCGTCGGCATCACGAAAACCCAGCGATCGATGCTGAAGTACTTCGTCGTCGTGCTCCTCATGTTTCTCGCCCAGACCCTGCTCGGCGGCGCCGTCGCTCATTTTCGCGCGGATCCGAAAAGTTTCTACGGCTTCGATCTCGCCGCTCTCCTTCCGTCGAATCTGCTGCGCACCTGGCACTTGCAGCTCGCGATCTTCTGGATCGCCACCGCCTATGTCGCAGGCGGCCTCTTCCTCGCGTCCGTGATCGGGAAAGGCGAGCCCAAAGGCCAGGCCGGCTTGAGCCACATCCTGTTCTCGGCGCTCGTCGTCGTCGTGGCGGGCAGTCTACTGGGTGAACTGCTGGGCCTTCGCCAGCTGCTCGGCAAGCTTTCGTTCTGGCTCGGCGACCAGGGATGGGAATACCTCGAGATCGGTCGCCTTTGGCAATATGCGATGGCCGTCGGCCTCCTGTTCTGGGTGTTCCTCCTCATTCGAGGCGTCGGCAAGGGCCTGCGCGAGGAGGGCCAGAAAGAGCTCAATCGGCTCTTCCTCGGTTCGGCCCTGGCCATCCCTCTGTTCTACGTCCCCGCCTTCTTCTTCAATGGCCGGACGAGCTTCACCGTCGTCGACACCTGGCGATTCTGGATCATCCACCTCTGGGTAGAGGGCTTCTTCGAGCTTTTCGCCACGACCATGGTTGCCGTCATGTTCTTCAACCTCAGGATGATCTCGGAAAAGACCGCCAAGCGCGTCATCTACCTGGATGCGATCCTCTTTCTCGGCGCCGGCGTCATTGGCACCGGGCACCACTGGTATTGGACCGGTCAGCCGACCTATTCCATGGCCCTTTCGTCGGTTTTCTCGGCGATGGAGGTCGTGCCCCTCATTCTGCTGACCTTGGATGCCACGGCCTTCATGCGATTGACGCGCGGGACCTCGGGCGACCCACGCAATAAGGAGTACCTCCCGCATCGCTGGACCTTCTACTTCCTCATCTCGGTCGGCGTCTGGAACTTCGTCGGGGCCGGCATCTTCGGCTTCCTCATCAATACCCCCATCGTGAGCTACTACGAGGTCGGGACGACCTTGACGCCGAATCATGGGCACGCCGCCTTCATGGGGGTGTTCGGAATGCTCGCCATGGCCTTCGTGGTCTTCGCGATCCGGCACTTGTCCGACGAACGACACTGGAAACGGATCGAGAAGTACGTTCGCGTTTCCTTTTGGGGTCTCAATATCGGCTTGGGCGGGATGGTCGTGCTCAGTCTCTTCCCGGTCGGGATACTCCAGCTGCTCGATGTCCTTCGGAACGGGTACTGGCACGCGCGCTCGGCCGCTTTCATGAATCAGAGCATCGTCAGTAGGCTGGAATACCTCCGCCTGCCTGCCGACCTCACCTTCATCATAGTGGGCGTGGCGCCGATGCTCATCGCCGTCGCGATGACCTATTTCCACGCGAGGAGAGAACCCAGCCAGGCGGCAGATCAAAAGTAATCGGAAGTCGGGCTGTCGTCGCGTCGAGCGGAAAAAAGCTGCCGTTCGCGATCCTAAAACTGCTCGAAATCCTCGTCTTTCGCGTCGGATTTCAGGGCGATCGCCGTGACGCGAGCTTGCGGTCGCGTAGTCTGTACCGGCCTGGAAACCCGAGGCTCCGAGACGATTGAGCCTCGCCCCGCGTGGATGAACTTCAGGTGCATGATGGCGTCGACGGTCCTCCGCGAGGCCTGGGCGAACTCGCCGCCAGTCATGGACTGTTTGGCTTCCTCGATCTTTCCCTTCTCGACGAGACCGATCAACGCGCCGACGCAGGCGTGGAACCGTCGATGCTCCGTTTGGAGCGCGGCGAACTCCTCTGTATGCGCGAGGACAGCCCCCTCGCCCTGCATCCACTTCCCCAGATCGCACTTGTCGTCCGCGCTCGCCGTGGTCTTATCGATCGGCTTGCCTTGCTCGATGAGCTCCCTGATCCTGTCCTTCCACTTCGTATGCGCGAGGACCGCGCGATTGAGAACGCCGGCCATGTCGCCGCGATCCTTCACCGAGCCGGCCGAATCGAGCTTGAAGAAGGACACCGTGTCGAGCAGGGAACCCGCCTGGGCCGAGAGCTCCTCGGAGGAGGCCGCCAGCTCTTCCGAGGACGCGGCGCTCTGCTGTACCACCGTATCGAGCTGCATGATGGCCTTGGTCACCTGCTCGGCGCCGATGCTCTGCTCCTTGCTCGCCGAGGCGATCTCCTGCATGAGATCCGCGGTCTTCTGAATGTCGGGCACGATCCTCTCCAGAAGCCTACCCGCCTTCTCGGCGACATCGACGGAGCTCCGGGAGAGGATGGAGATCTCGCCCGCGGCTTTCTGCGACCTCTCCGCGAGCTTGCGCACTTCGCTGGCGACGACCGCGAAGCCTTTGCCGGCCTCGCCGGCCCTCGCCGCCTCTATCGCGGCGTTGAGCGCGAGGAGGTTCGTCTGCCTCGCTATCTCCTCGATGATGCCGATGCTCGACGCGATCTCCTTCATGGCCTTGACGGTATCCGCGACGGCCGCGCCTCCCTCGGCCGCGTCCTGCGCCGCCCTCCGCGACATGCTCTCGGTGGCGAGCGAGTTGTCCGTGTTCTGCTTGATGGTCGCCGCCATCTGCTCCACGGACGCGGACACCTCTTCGGAGCTCGCGGCCTGCTCGGTTGCGCCCTGGGACAGGCTCTGCGCGGTCATGCTTATCTGCTCGCCCCCTCCAGTCACGTTCTCGGTGGCGGCTTGGATGTTGCCGACGATCTCGGTCAGCCTGCCTATCATGGTCAGTATCTCGGCGAAGGCTCCCGCCGGTTTATCGCCCGTCTCGTAACTGACGGAGAAATCGCCGGCGGCCATCCTTTCGGCGATGCTCCTGATCGTCCCGGGTTCGGCGCCGAGCTGTCTGACGATGGAGCGCGTGATGATGGCTCCGGTAAGCGCCGCGATGAGCGCCCCGACGAGAATGACGATGCTCATGAGGAGGAAGGATGTCCTGTAGAGCGCGCCATTGCTCGCCGAGTCCGCGGCCGCCTCGTCTTCCTGCATTTTCGTGGCGGTATCGAGCACGGGATTGAGAAGATCGGCGTTCTTCTGAAGATCTCCGGCCATGAGTGCCCTGGCTTCGGCTTCCTTCCCGACGAGGCCGAGCGAGATGATCGGACTCGCCTTGGCGTAGTAGTCCCCGAGCAGGTCGCCCATCCTCTGGAAATTTTCTTTATCCGCTTCGGAGACTAGACTTTTCGAGAAGTCTTTCAAATTTGTCCTGATAGTGGACCTGAAGCTTTCGCATTTCGCGGCGTCGTTCTTCGCTTCATCGAGAGACCTGTCGTCGACTATCTTGACGAGGTTGAGGCGAGTCCGCTGATAGGCCTGATTGATCCTCGCAATCTGGGCAAGGGGCAGGGTCGCCAGCCTGTACATGTTGACGTCGGCCGCGCTGATGCGTGCCATATTCGCCACGCCTATCGCCCCCACGATCGCCGCTATCATGGCGACGGCCAGGAAAGCGACCAAGAGCTTGGTCCTGAGTTTCATGAGCGGCTCCTCACCTAATGTCGGGTATGTACACGATGCTGAACTCTCAGTTAGGTATATAAAAATATGCTAATGTATGTTGGATTCGGATTCCAGGACATTTTCCGAGCTTATCGCTGTAATTTTTTTGCGAAATGGCAGTGAGGACTGGACCGCCGTCCCGCTTGCGGGTCACCGGTCCAGGTACTTCGTCAGCGGCTCCCAATACATCGATTTCCAGCCCGCATCCAGGTGCTCTCTCTCCGCTTCGGGAAATCCGGCGTGGTCGAGAACCACGCGTGTCCCGGAACCCCTCGGCTGGAGCTCGTAGCGGACAATGGAATACTGGCCGTCTTCCCAAGCCTTGACGCGCCAGGCCTCGACTATCCTCGTGCTGGGTACAAGCTCGATGACCCGGCCGCTGATCGCTCCGCCGTGCGTGAAGAAGGCTCCGCCAGCCTCGCCGCTTATCTCGGCGGGCGCTCCGGTGAAGGCCGCGTGCGCGCTCGACTCCGCAAGGGCCTGGTAGACGCTGGCGGGACTCGCCGCGAAATCGACCTCGTGATGAATTGGGGCCATCTGGTTCTCCGCTGCCCGCGAGTACGTTCGGGCCGGCTTGAAATAGTAAACCTAATGGTTTACTATTGGAATATAAAAAGGAGGCCGCGACGAAGTCAAGCGTCGTTACTTCAGGTTCCATCGCCGAAGAAAAGCTCGACAGGGTGTTCTCCGCGCTGGCGGATCAGACTCGCCGCGGACTGCTGTCGCGTCTCGCGGAGAAACCCGCCACGGTGACCGAGCTGGCGGCGCCATGGAAGATGTCCTTGCCGGCGGTCTCAAAGCATATCCGCGTGCTCGAGCGGGCCGGCCTCGTGACTCGCACCGTGGACGGGCGAGTGCACCGCTGTTCCCTTTCCGCGGTCCCGCTGCGCGACGCCGAACTTTTCATTGCGCGCTATCGCTCTTTCTGGGAAGAGACGCTCGACTCGCTGGCTCGGTATGTGGAACGGGATCCGGCCCGTCGGAGACACCATGGGTGACCGCGAATCGTATCTGCTCGAAGTGCGCCGAATCGTGCGGGCCCCTGTGGAGCGGGTCTTCGAGGCGTGGACGGATCCTCGTCATCTCCTTCTATGGTGGGGACCGCGGAACGTTCGCTGCCTCGAGGCATCGGTGGATCTGCGCGTGGGCGGTAGCTATCGAATCGTGAACGGCATGCCGGACGGCTCCCGTCTCGTCATCCGGGGTGAGTTCGAGACTGTGATTCCGCCCGCAAAGCTCGTATATTCCTGGCGCACTGGTCCCGATGAAACCGCCGCCGAGCGCGTAACCGTCACCTTCCGAGCCGTGGGGACCGACTGCGAAATCGTCATCCTCCACGAGATGATTCCGGACAGGAAGCTTCGCGATGGACACGGGGAAGGATGGGCAGGCTGCCTCGATAAGTTGGAAATATTTTTCGGCACTACGGCACCGGGCTAGGGCAGGGGGCACCCACGAAATCGGATTGATCGGCTCCAGCGGCTTGGTATAGGATTCGAGCATGGACACCAAGAATCGACCGGAAGTGGACGAAGCGGTCTGTACTGGCTGCGGGACCTGCCTGACCGACTGTGCGCCGCGACTCAGGCTCGAGGGCACCGGGCACGTCGACCCCCGGGATCAGCGATGCGAGCGCTGCTTTCACTGCTACGCCGTCTGTCCCTTTGGAGCAATCGGAGTTGCCGGTCCGGGGAGCTTCGACGGGTCTCCCTCGCCGAAGGGGCTCTCCCCGGACGCTGTCGCGCTGTCGCGGATACTCGAGGATCGCCGGAGCGTAAGAAGCTATTCCGGCGAGGAACCATCGGCGGCCGAGCTGTCTTTCATGCTCGAATCGACGCGATACATACCGTCCGGCGGCAACAGCCAGGATGTGACGATCACCATTGTGAGGGGGGCGGAGCAGCGCGCAGCGTTGCGCTCGCGCATCGTCGACTATTACCGCCGCATGCTCGCGCTCTTGCGGCTGCCTTTGCTGCGCCCACTCGTCGCCGCCTTGGGGCCGGAGAAAGTGAGGGCTGCCCTCGATGACAGGGAGTTCTACGATAAGATCCGGGGGATGCTCGATTCCCCCGGAGGCCAGGACCTCGTGTTCTACCGCGCTCCCCTCGTTCTCGTTTTCCATTCCAAGCGGCTGTTGCCGACGCCGAAGGAGGATTGCGTGCTCGCGGCGTACAATCTCGTCCTCGCGGCCCAGACCATCGGTATCGGCAGTTGTTTCGTATCGCTGGCGCAACAGGCAATCGACGCCGACGCCTCCTGCAAGCGACTCGTCGGGCTCGAGCGCGACGAGCGAATCCACGCCGTGGTCGTCCTCGGCAGGCGGGCGATCTCGCATCGGCGACCTGCCTACCGGGAGCCCAAGCGCATCCGCTTCGTCCAGGGATGAAGTGCAGTCGGATTGAGTATCTTCTTCATGGAGGCTGAAGGATGACTCGAAAGACAGTATTGATCACCGGATCCACCTCGGGCATCGGATTCGCGGGCGCCGAGGCCCTGGGCCGCAAGGGTTGGAGGGTTCTGGTCCACGGTAGAAGCCCTGCGCGACTCGATCCCGCGATTGCGGCGCTGCGCGCGCGCGTCCCCGAAGGCGTTTTCGAGGGAGTCACCGGCGACCTCGCATCGCTCGCCTCGGTAGCCGAGCTCGCAGGACAAGTGCGGGCGAAAGCCGCGTCTCTGGACGCTTTGTGGAACAACGCCGGGGGCATGACCACGTCCTTCACCACCACGGTCGACGGCATAGAAGGCCAGATGGCCGTCAATTTCATCGCCCCCTTCGCTCTCACCCGGCTCCTCCTTGCCCTCCTCCGCGCCGCCCCGCAAGGCAGGATCGTCACCACGAGTTCCATGGCTCATGCCTTCGCCCCGCGGAGGATCGAGAACTGGCTCGTGCCGGGAGGGGAGGGCTATCGCCCCATGGCAGTATACGGGCAATCGAAGCTCGCGACCCTCCTGTTTACCGAGGAGCTCGCCCGGCGGATCGGCCGGAGCTCCGTCACCGTCAATGCCTACCATCCGGGTTTCGTGCGCTCGGGATTCGGATCGGGGGGCGATCCCCAGAAAAAAGGCACCTTCGCCTTCGCGTCATTTCTCGCGCTTCCGCCCGAGAAGGGCGCGGATACCGGCGTGTGGCTCATCGATGATCCTAGTGCCCAAGCTTCGACCGGGGGCTATTGGATGAAACGCAAGCCGAAAAAGCCGTCCTCCGCGGTGACGCCCGAGACGGCGAGGCTGGTATGGGACAAGGCGGAGACAGCCGTCCGAACGGCTCTCGGAACCCTGCCGGAATAAATGGGTATGGATCAATCCCTTAGGCGGCAGGTACGGCAGCTGGCGCGCAGGCGCGGTAAGTATGGCTTCGATGCGCCTTTTGTTCCATTCTCGCTCGGTATAGCCGCCATTCTCCTGCTCGTCCTCGGCATCCTCGGTTTCTTCGTGTTCGATATTTGGCTTTTGGGCCTGCTCGCTTTGGTCTGCGGCTTCATCTTCCTCCTCAGCGCCGCCAGCTATGTCTATACGACGCGCCGCGGCAAGTTCCGGGTCTGGGCCGAGCTTCTGCTTCAGATTGGGTTGCGGGGCGGCGAAGGGATCCTCGACATGGGCTGCGGCCGCGGCGCCGTTCTGCTGATGGCTGCCGGCCTCATTCAAGAGGGAAGGGCGGCCGGCGTCGATCTTTGGAAAAGCGTCGATCAGTCGGGCAACGCCGAGCCTGTCACCCTGCAAAACGCCGGGCTCGAAGGAGTCGCCGAGAGGGTGGAGCTGCATACCGCTGACATGCAACAGTTGCCATTTCCCGAAAAATCCTTCGATGTCGTCCTCTCCAGCCTGGCGATTCACAATATTCCGAGCTCTTCCGGACGGGATCGGGCGATCGCCGAGGCGGTGCGCGTTCTAAAACCCGGCGGCAAGCTTGTCATCGTCGACTTCGGAGGGGCGACCCCGAACTACGCAGAGCATTTGCGGCAGCTGGGCATGGCGGATATTGTCACCCGCTCTCTCGGCTGGCGTTTCTGGTATGGCGGACCCTGGGCGGCTTCCTGGCTGGTAAGCGCGCGTAGCCCGCTTGCGGCTTAAGAGCCGTTCCGATAAAAGCGCTCCCGATCTCGACCCCGGCTGAAGACATAGGCTTTACGCCATGGCAGTTGGCGTTTATCATGATAAACGCCATGTTAGTTGGCGGTCTCTGTGTAGTCGGAGGGCGGCTTGGCTAATTCCTATCTGCATAGGGTATTGGATATTTCGGCCCTCGTTGGCGAACGATCGCTCTTTCTCTTCGGGCCGAGGCAGACAGGCAAGTCGTCCTTCATCCGGGAGGAGCTGGCTGCGACACCCGCTCTTGTCTATACCCTCCTCGATCGCGGTCTCCTCCTGCGGCTCCTTGCCGACCCGACTTTGATCCGGCGGGAGGTGGAGGCGCGGGGCCTGCGCGATTGCTTGGTAGTGGTCGACGAAATCCAGAAGTGCCCCTCCCTCCTCGATGAGGCCCAGCTCATGATAGAGGAGAGGAGCATCCGCTTCCTCTTCACGGGTTCGAGCGCGCGCAAGCTCAAGGCGGCGGGGACCAATCTCCTGGGCGGGAGGGCGAGGACGAGGAGCCTCCACCCCTTCGTCTATCCCGAGGTAAAGGACAGAGACTTCTCGCTCGAGCGCGTCATGGAGCGGGGACTTCTTCCTCCGCATTACCTCTCCGCCTCTCCCGGCGAGGACCTCGCGGCCTATGTCGACACCTATCTCGCCGAAGAGATCGCGGCCGAGGGCCTGGCGAGGAACCTGCCGGCTTTCGCCCGCTTCCTCCAGGTGGCTGCGTCGACCAACGCGCGCATGATCAACTACACGAACGTATCGAGCGACTCGATGGTGCCCAGGCAGACGGTGAAGCTCTGGTATCAGATCCTCGTCGATACGCTCCTCGGATTCGAGCTTGCGCCCTATGCACGGACGATGAAACGCAAGTCGGTGGAGACGGCCAAGTTCTATCTCTTCGATATCGGTGTCGTTCGGACCCTGAGGAGGCTTCCTCCGATCGCTCCGGAGAGCGCTGACTTCGGAGAGTTCTTCGAGCATTATATCTTTCTCGAGCTCAAGGCATGGATCGATTACCGCAGGCCGAGAGGGGCTCTCTCCTATTGGCGCTCGCTCTCGGGCTATGAAGTGGATTTCGTCCTCGACGGCGAGGTTGCCGTAGAGGTCAAGGCCGCTGCCATAGCGCAGGAGAAGCACACGGCGGGCTTACGGGCTCTGCGCGAGGAAGGCGGGATCGGGCGCTTTATCCTGGTCTGCAGGGAAGATCGGCCGAGGATGCTGGACGGCGTCGAGGTCCTGCCATGGCGGGAATTCCTCGAGCTACTGTGGGCGGATCGGATACTCTATCGGGAATAGACGGCCCGCCTTGGTAGAGGCGTCAGTCGATATCCAAAATCGCGACAATCGATTACCACAGGCCGAGAGCATCGCTGTCTTGTGCGGTTTGCAGGACCAACTTGAAAGCATAAAAACCTTTGGCTTTGAACATTTCAATGACAAGCAGTGGGACTATCGTCCTCTTGTTGAAAACTTTCCCTTTTCAACTCGATATTTTTCGTTTTCAGTCTCAATATGAAGCATTTCGAGTCTCAATCGCCGGATCCCTTCCTCGTGGTCCGTAGCGGGGGAGCAATGCTGTTCCCTTCGGATTTGCGGGCCGCGACGATTGAGCATCGCTGGCGCAAATTGTAATAATACCGCCCATGCACCCTCCCGATTCACGCACGAGGACTCCGTCCAGGGGCTCCCGATGACCGATCAAGAAGCCTTCAGCGTAAGGCGGCTATTCTTCGTCTGGGCGAAAATCGGCTTCACCTCTTTCGGCGGCGGGGCCGTCTCCCAGTACCTCATTCAGGAAAGCTTCATATATAAGCGCAAATGGCTCGGCGCGGAAGAGTATGCCAACATCATTGCGATGAGCCAGATCGCCCCGGGCATAAATCTCATCGCGAATGCGATACTCATAGGAAAGCGACTGGCAGGGTGGCTCGGCATACTGGTATCCCTCGTAGGCTTCGTTCTGCCCAGCGCCGCGATCACCGTCGGGATATCGGCCATATATGCCAAGTTCAGCTCGCTTCCCCGGGTGCAGTCCGCCTTGGCCACTGCCTTCGCGGCCATATTCGGCATCTCTCTGGCCACGAATTGGCGAAACGCCGGGCCTATCTTCGCGAGCAACCGAAAGCGCGGACCGGCGGCTTTGGCTTTCGCGCTCGCGATCATGATCGGCAGCGCCCTCGTCTACGCGGCCTTCAGTCCTACAGTGCTTGTGCTCTATCTGGTAGGCGGCCTATGCGGAGCCTTCGCCTATCGGCACAACGCCGGGAAGAAGCGAAAGGATTGAGGAGTGAACTGGTTTTTGTTCTTTTGGGTCGTGCTCAAATCGGTCTTGTTCTCGACCGGCGGCTTCGGCCCTTTGCCCAGCTTGCACGCCGATTTCATCGCCCACGGATGGGCCAGCGAGAAGCAATTCACCGAGGCTCTGGCGATCGGGCAGATCACTCCCGGGCCGAATGGCCTTTGGGTGGCCAGTCTGTGCTATCTGGTCGCCGGAGTGCCGGGGGCCGTACTGTCCTGTGTCGCGCTGCTTCTCCCGCCGCTGTCGATCCTGATCGTGCAGCTCGTCTACGCCCGCATCGCGGATCGAGCCGCGACGCAGGGGGCCCTCGACGGGGTCGTTCTCGTCATCGTCGGCTTCAACGTCATAGTCGTGGCCAGGCTGTTCTTCGGCAATGGCGCGGACCTCCGCCTGGTCGCAATCGCCGTCCTGAGCGCGGCCCTGGCCATCTCGAGGCGGGTCCCGTCCATCGTCATCCTGGCGGCGGCCGCCCTGGTCGGCTTGCTGTTCGGCTGAGCGTCGAATCCTCGTCGCCGCGCGCCTTCCGCGAAGGCCCTAGCTATTTATGAGAAGATGGCTCATCATCGCCGCGAAGGTATGGCATGTTCAATGCTCCAGAGTCTGGGCACCCCGAGGATGTTGCGATGACGTCGACGGCCGATGTTGCTGAAGTCATAGAGATAGTGCTGAAGGAACTCGATTCGGTCTGGGCGAACGCCTACGGCGCCCATCTGGAGGACGAGAAGAATGCCTTCAACGCCGGCCGCTACGAAGGGCTCACCCAGGCCATCGCTGTGGTGGAGAGCATCATGGCGAGGGGAAGGTGCAGAGAAGACTCCACCCCCATTAGAACCCGTCGCTGAATTCTCCCTTTCGCATTGTCTCATGCCCCGATAATATGCTACCATAACGAATTGGCGCGACTTAGCCCGACGGTATGATTCAGCTTTGTACGTCGCTCCAGGAGATCGTATGGCACAGCGCGTTCCGCTATCGGCCCGCATAACCTTCGTCTTCAGCGCAATGGTCGCCGTCCTGCTCGGCCTCGTGACTGTCGTGATCGGGCTCAGGCTGTCGACGGCGATCACGGCTCTCGTGAAGAGCGAGAATCTCCAGATATCGAAGGCGCGGGCGGACGAGATAGGTCAGCTCCTGGACAAGCTCCACGTGCAGCTCAATCTGGTGTCCGTCGCCCCTCAGGTGATCGCGGGCGACAGGAAGGGGGTGGAGGCCACGCTGCGGGACTACGTCAAGATCACCTCGGCCGAGGGCGGGGCCTTTATTTTCGCGTATCCCGACGGATCCTTCTTCACCACGGGGGGCGGGAAGGGCAATATCGCCGACCGCGGCTACTTTTCGAGGATAATGAAGGAGGGTCAGGACTACGTCGTCGCCGACGAGGCGATCTCCAAGTCCCTCGGCGTGCCGGTCGTCGTCCTGGCCAAGGCCGTCGTCGGGCGGGACGGAGGGCGGGTGGGGCTGGTGGCCTTCCAGATGAAGGCGGATACGCTGAGCGCGATCGTATCGGCCGTCAAGATCGGCGATACCGGCTACGCCTACCTCGTGGACGGCCGCTCGATCGTCATAGCCCACCCCGACAAGGGCATTGTCCTCGATCTCAATCTCCTCGACTCGGCGCGCAAGGGCTGGAAGGGCCTCGACGCGGCGGGCAAGGCGATGCTGTCCGGGCAATCGGGAGTCGCGTCCTATTTCAAGCCCGACGGCAGCGAGGTGGCGGGCTATTTCTCGCCCATACCGGGCAGTCCGGGCTGGGATATCTGCCTTGCCGTCCCGCTCGGCGAAGTCGACTTCGCGAGGGATTCGCTGCTTCGCGAACTCGTGGTCCTCCTCGTAGTCGGCGTGGCCCTCGCGATCCTCGCCGCCCTCCTCCTGTCTAGGATCATCGTGATGCCCATCCACCGCCTGACCTTCACCCTCAAGGACCTCGCCGAGGGGGAGGGCGATCTCAATGCGCGTCTCGAGGCGAGGGCGAACGACGAGATCGGCGACCTCGCGCATCACTTCAACGATTTCGTCGGGAAGCTCAAGGACATCGTGGTCAGGGTCAAGGATTCGACGGCCGATGTGGCGGCCCAAAAGCAGGACCTGGTCGCGAACGTCGAGGAGACGGCATCGGCCGCGACTCAGATTTCCTCCAACGTCCAATCGATCGCGAAGCGGATCGGGCGTCTCGACGAGGAGGCCGCCTCCCTGTCCTCCGCGATGGAGGAGATCGACGCCACGGTCCGGACACTCGAGGGCACTGCGGGCACGCAGGCGGCGGCCGTCGAGCAGACCTCCGCCTCGGTCGTGGAGATGATAGCCCGGCTCAGGAACGTCGCCGCGGTGATAAACTCGAAAAAGGAAGCCGCGAAGGCCCTGACCGAGACGATAGACCGCAGCGGAGAGGCCATCGGGAAGGCCACCCAGGCGAGCAAGGGGATCCAGTCCCTGGCCGAGGGCATAGTCGCGGCCTCGGCGACGATAAACCGGATCGCGGCGCAGACTAATCTCCTGGCCATGAACGCGGCGATCGAAGCCGCGCATGCCGGGGATTTCGGCAGGGGCTTCGCCGTCGTGGCCGACGAGATCCGCAAGCTGGCCGAGACCTCCTCGAGGTCCGCCAAGGATATCGATACGGTCATCAGGGACATCCTCGGGAAGGTCGAGATCGCGGCGAGCGCTTCGACGCAGAGCGAGCAGTCCTTCCTCTACCTCCGGGAGGGGATCAGGTCCACGATCGGGGCGCTCGAGGAGATCGACGGGAATACGCAGGAGCTGGCGCTGGGCGGAGAGCAGATTGTCGACGCCACCTCCGAGCTCAACGAGGTGACCACCGCCCTGAAGGGAGCGGCCGGGGAGATGGGCAGGACCGTCGAGCGGGTCGCCAAGTCCTCGAAGCAGTTGTCCGATATCTCCGCCGAAGTCAGCCGCGGCATGGACGAGATCGCGGTCGGCGTCCGGGAGATCGCCTCGTCCTCGAACTTCCTGCAAGGGGTGGCCCAGAAGCTGGGCGCCGCCACCGAAGACCTCAGGAGCGAGGCGGCCAACTTCAAGACCGACGATCGGCCTAGCCCCTAGACGCGGCCGCCGGTCCCTCTCTCGGCTCTCGGCCCTCCGAATGCCGGTCGAGGAAGGCTTCGACTTCGGCGAGGGCGGGGGGCTCGGCGCCGATCCTCGTGCAGTCTATCGCCGCGGCGGCCTGGGCGAACTCGAGCATGCCGAGCAGGTCGGCCTCGTCGAGGGCGGCCAGGGCGGCTCGCGTGGAGATCCCGCTCGAGTCGAGTCTGTAGAGGAGAGCGGCGTGGAAGGTGTCGCCCGCGCCGATGGTGTCGGCCACCGCCACGCGGAAGGCAGCCGCCCGGGCCCGGGCTCGGCGGGTCACTGCCAGGGCGCCCCCGGGTCCCCTGGTCTCCACGACGAGGTCGGCCCCGGCTTGGACGAGGCGGCTCGCCCTCTCGTCCTCGGCCAGCTCGGGGAAGAGCCACTCGAGGTCCTCGGAGCTGGCCTTGACAATCGCCGACCTGGACGCCAGGGCCATGAGGCGCTCGACGTAGCGCGGCCTGTCGGCTATCAGGGAAGGCCTTATGTTGGGATCGAGCGAGACGAGGACATTGCCGCGCTCGCGCTCGACCAGAGCCTCCACGGTCGACGCCAGCGGCTCCTGCAGGAGCGAGATGGACCCTACCGCGAGGAAGCGCGCCTCTGGACCCAGGCTCCCGGGCAGATCCGAGTACTCGAGCGAGCGGTCCGCCGCCCCGCTCGAGTAGAAGGCGTAGCGGGCGTCGCCCCCCGGTCCGCGCGTGACGAAGGCCAGGGTGGCCGGCTGGTTCCTGCGGGCCACGAGACTCGAGTCGACTCCGTTGGACCGCAGGCGCTCAACCAATGCCTCTCCGAGGAAGTCGGTGCCGATCCTGCCCAGGAAGCGCGTCCTCGATCCCAGCCTGGCCGCGGCTATCGAGGCCGTATAGAGGCAGCCTCCGGGCCGCGCCAGGAAGGCGTCCCCTCGGCCTCCGTCCGGGACCATGTCGATCAGGGCCTCGCCGCAGCAAACGATCATGCGAACCTCCTCGCCCGTGCTGTGCGTAAAATGAAGGGGCGGCCGCGGCGGCCGCCCCCGGGAAATCGGGACTCCTGGCGATCAGTCGTAGAGCAGGGGTCCGAACTCGGGCTGATCCATGTTGGACGCGTCGTAGAACTTGGCGCCGGTGTCGACGTCCGCGACCTTCTGGCCCTTCACCGCCTTGTAGGCGAGGTCCACGGCGAGGAAGCCGATCCGGACCGGGTCCTGGGTGATCGAGCCGAGGAAGTACTTGTTCTTCACGGCCGCCTTCTGGGCCTTGCCGGCGTCGAAGCCGACCACGGCCAGGCCGGGGTACTGCTTCGGCAGGGCGCTGCCGTCGTTGGTGGCGGAGAGCACCGCGCGGGCCACGCCTTCGTTCGAGCAGAAGATGCCGAGGACCCTGTCGGCCTTGAAGCGGTTGAGGATGGCCTGGGCCGAGGCGGTGGCGTCGGTGTCCTTGGGGGAGGCGGGGACCACGACGTCGATTATGACGGCCTTACCGCTCGTGGGGCTGTCGGCCGCGATGTAGGCGGGGTTGCCCATGACCTTGATGTCGGTCAGGGGGTGCTTGCCCTGGTCGACGATGAGCTTGATCATCCCGTCCCTGAAGCCCTTGCCGCGGTCGGTCACGGACTGACTGGTCGCGTCCTGGTTGAAGTCGATGATCGTGACGGGTTTGGCGGGGGTCGCCGCGGCGACCTTGTCCTTGATCGCGTCGAACATCTTCTCGGCCGCGAGCCCTGCGGCGTTGTAGCTGTTGGTGGCCGCGGTCGCGTAGATAGCGCCGGCGGGCGCGTTGGGGACGCCGGAGTCGAAGCCGACGATGGGAATCTTCTTCTTGATCGCCTGGTTGAGCTGGTCCATGACCGAGCTCGTGTCGAGCGCCGCGAGGCAGATCGCCGCGGGATTCTTCGCCATGGCGTTCACCAGCATCTGCACCTGGGGCTGGATGTCGGCCTCGGTGGCCGGTCCCTCAAAGGTGATCTCGACGCCGTCCTGCTTCGCAGCCTGCTCGGCGCCCTGCTTGACCGCCTGCCAGAACTGGTGCTGGAAGCCCTTCGAGATGACGGGGATGTAGATCTTCTTAGGCGCGCAGCCCGCCAATACGGCGAGGAGCGCGGCTACCGCGAGCAGCCCGGCGATTCGTCGGAAGTAACTCATAGATCCCTCCTGTGGTTTTAACCCGGGGCATGCGCTCCGGGCGATTCCCTGTGTTCAACGAGCCCCGCGGCCCCCGGCGGCATGCCGCCCGGCGAGCCGCCGCTCGCGCTAATTCAACCGAGAAGGCTCTTCCTTGCGGCCTACCATCTCGGCGAAGTCCCGGTCGGCGGCCTTCTCCTCGGCCCGGATCCGGGATTGCTCGGCCTTCTGCTCCTTCCTCATCCTCGCGAAGGTGACGCCGCTCTCGGACTTGGCGGCCGCGATCTCCTTGCGAAGCTCCTCGGCCCTCCGCGAGTCCCGCGCCGTCCTGCTCGCGGACAGTTCCTCCTTAAGCGCGGCTATCCGCTTCGCCATCGCGGCCCTGTAGGCGTCGGCCTGAGTCTCGATCCTCACCTCGGAGGCCTTCCGGTTCCGGTACATGTCCAGGAGGACGGCGCCGATGACGATGATGCCCGTGAAGAGGGTCTGATAGTGGGCCTCGAGATCCATGGCCGGGAGGCCCGTGCTGAGCACCGACATGATGAACACGCCGATGAGGGTGCCCCATATGGTGCCGATGCCTCCCGACAGGGAGGTCCCGCCGATGACCGCCGCCGCTATCGCGTACAGCTCGAAGCCCTGTCCCTGCGCCGGGAGGACCGTCGTGTAGATGGCGGCGTAGGAGATGCCGCCGATGCCCGCGGTGCCTCCCGCGATGACGTAGACCAGCATCTGCCACTTCTTCACGTCGACGCCGGAGAGCCGGGCGGCCTCCAGGTTGCTGCCGATGGCGTAGGTGTATCGGCCCAGCTTCGTGTTGGAGAGCATGATATGGCAGACCACGGCGACGAGGATGAGGAGGATCGCGCCGGTCGGTATCCCGACGCCGGCGGGAGTGAGGTAGAGGAAGATGCTCTTGAACCATCCCCCCGGGGTGTCGCGGATGGGGAAGGTGGCGCTCGACACGTTGGAGACGATGGAGCCCACGCCCATCGAGATCATCATGGTGCCGAGCGTCACGATGAAGGGCGGCATCCTGAGCCGGGAGACCAGGATCCCGTTGAAGAGGCCGAAGGCGAGGCCGGCGGCGATGATGAGGAGGAGGGAGGGCACCATCGGCAATCCGTGCTTGAGCGCGGTGCCGCCGATGATGGCGGCGGCCATCATCACCGTCCCGACGGAGAGATCGATCCCTCCCGAGATGATGACGAAGGTGACGCCCATCGAGATGAAGCCGATGTAGTAGGCGGCATCGATGATGTTCACCAGGGTCGGGTAGGAGAAGTAGTTGCGCCCGAATATGCCGAACAGGATGTACAGGATGACCAGCGCGGCCGGGGCCAGCGCCCACTTCAGCCCGCGCTCGCGGAAGCGCTGCCATCGACTGGTTTCGACGCTCGTGTTCGCCATGCCGTTCAACTCCTCGCGAGGACGGCCTGGTGCCCCATGGTGGCGTACTCCATGATGGCTTCCTGGCTGGCCTCTTCGATGCGGAGCTCCCCGGTGAGCCGTCCCTCGGACATGACGATTATGCGGTCGCTCATGCGGAGGATCTCGGGAAGCTCCGACGAGATCATTATGATGGATTTCCCCTCGCGGGTCAGCTCGTTCATCAGCGTGTAGATTTCGCTCTTCGCCCCGACGTCGATCCCGCGGGTGGGCTCGTCGAAGATCAGGATATCGCAGTTCCGGATGAGCCATTTCGCGATGACGACCTTCTGCTGGTTCCCTCCGGAGAGATTCCTCAGGAGCTGCTCGAGGGAAGGCGTCCGGATGTTCAGCTTCTGAACGTAGTCCCCGCTGACCTGCCCGACCTTCCTCGCGTGGATGAAGAGGCCGCGCTCGAACAGGTCGTAGGTCGCCATCGCCATGTTGTCCTTCACGCTCAGGTTGACCGCCAGGCCGAAGCGCTTGCGGTCCTCCGAGAGGTAGCCGATGCCGTTCGCGACGGCGTCCTCCGGCGAGCGGAGCTGGACCCTCCTGCCTCGGATCTCGATGGTGCCGCTCTGGACCGCGTCCGCGCCGAAGATCGCCCGGGCCGTCTCGGTCCGGCCGGATCCCATCAGTCCTGCCACGCCGAGGATCTCTCCCTTGCGCAGATCGAAGCTGACGTCGCGCACCAGCTTCCCGGCGTTCAGCCGGCTCACCCTGAGCACGACCGGCGCGTCGGCTGGGACGTTGCTCCGCGTCTTGGGCTGCTCGTAGATGACCCTGCCCACCATCATGTTGATGATCTGCTGCTTGGTCACCTCCGAGGTCGGCTTGGTATCGACGCGCTCGCCGTCGCGGAGGACGGTGACGCGGTCCGCGATGCGGTGGATCTCGTCCAGGCGGTGGGAGATATGGATCATCCCGACCCCCCTGGCCGCCAGGTCGCGCATGATGGCGAAGAGCTCGTCGATCTCGGCGTCGGTGAGCGCCGCCGTCGGCTCGTCCAGGATGAGGATCCGCAGCCGGTGCGAGACCGCCTTGGCGATCTCGACCATCTGCTGCTTGCCGACGGTCAGCCGCCCCAGGGACTCCCTGGGATCGATGTTCATCTTGAGCCGCCGGAACAGCTCTTCCGTGCGCCTGATCTGCTCGCGCTTGTCCAGGAGGATGCCGTTGAGCCGCGTGGATTCCCTTCCTATGAAGATGTTCTCGGCCACGGTCAGGTGATCCATCATGTTCAATTCCTGATGGATGATCCCGATCCCCATGTCCAGGGCCTGCTTGGGGCCCCGGGGGTTGAACTGGTGGCCGAGGTAGTGGATTTCCCCGGAGTCCTTCGGGTTGATGCCGATCAGGACCTTCATGAGCGTCGACTTCCCGGCCCCGTTCTCCCCGACGAGCGCGTGGATCTCGGCCTCGTCGAGGTCGAAATCCACCTGACGCAGGGCATGGACGCCCGTGAAGCGCTTGTCGATCCTCTTCATCGAGAGTATCTGTCGGCCCATGGTCTAGCTCCTCGCCCCTGCCGCGCCGCAGGACTCGCGCACGACGAGCTTCGCGGGCAGGATCCGATCGGTCCCGCCTCCTGTCCGCTCGCCGGAGATCCTCGAGAGGAGCGCGTCGAGGGCACAGAGGCCGATCCTGTCGGTCGGCTGCCTGATGGCCGTGATCGGGCTGCGCATGAAGCGGAAGCACTCGAGATCGTCGAAGGACAGGACGCCCATCCCGCCCGGCACCTCTATCCCGAGCTCCTCCAGGGCCTCCAGCGCGGCGAAGCAGATGTTGGCGTTCCCGCACACGATGCCCTCGAGGCTCGGGCTCGCCTTTATCCAGCGCTTGATCCTCGCCTTCGAGTCCCTGCCGCGCGAATCGATAGTGAGCACCTTCCCCTCCCCTTCGCCGTGAAGACCCGATGCGGCCTTCGCGAAGGCGTCGGCGCGCTCGGACATCGTGGCGATGGTGCGCTCGTGCCCGACGAAGCCGAGCCGCCTGCGCCCGATGGCGGCGAAGTGGCTTACCGCGGCGGCGGCCCACTTCGCGTTGTCGATGCCGACGAAGTCGAGATCGGCCCCGGCGCAATGCCTGTCGACGAGGACTATCGGCAGCTTCCAGCCGCGCGGCAGGCGCAGCGGGGCTTCGCAATCCACGGGGGACAGCACGATGCCGTCGACCCCGCGGGCCGCGAGGATCTCGAGGTAGTTCGCTTCCTTCTCCGAGCTCTCCTCGGAATCGCAGAGCACGACCATGTAGCCGCGTTCGTTCGCCGCCGACTCGATCGTCTTGGTCAGCTGGGAGAAGAATTCCTCGCGTATATCCGAGATTATCACCCCGATCGTCTTGGAACCGGCCCCCCGCAAGCCGCGGGCCAGCATGTTCGGCCTGTAGTTCAGCTCCTCGATGATCGAAAGTATCCTGTCCTGCGTGGCGCTCTCCACATGACGAGTATTGTTGAGGACGTGCGACACGGTCGATATCGAAACCTTCGCGCGCTTAGCGACATCCTGGATGGTCGTAGTCCTCTTCGCCGCCACTCTATCTCCCGAAAAGCCTTATCGAAACGTTTGCGCAAACCATTCGCTAAAATTGTTGCCCAGTCTCCCCGAATTGTCAAGGGGGAATATCGATTCCTTTAATCGGGAATCTGAGGATCGCCGCCGTCCCATCGGACAATTTGAATTCGATCTTGCCGTTGAGCTGCTCTGCGAGCGTGCGGATGAAGATCATCCCGAGCGACTCGGCCATTTCGACATCGAAGGCGATCGGCAGGCCTACGCCCGCGTCTCGAACGGAGAGCTCTATGCTTTCCTCGAGCGTCCGAAGCGCGATTTGAATTTCGCCGGGCTGGGATCCTGCCGGATAGGCGTGCTTCAGCGCGTTCGTGATCAGCTCCGCCGCTATGAGCCCGGCGGGTATGGCCTGCTCGAGGTTGAGCAAGATCGCCTCTTCGCGGGAGACTATGGATATCTTCCCCGACGATTTCGGGAAGTCGCCTCCGATCCCGTCGGCGAGCTGATGGAGATAGAGTACGAGATCTATGCGCGCCATGTCCGCGGAGTTGTAGAACTGCTCGTGGACTAGAGTCATCGACAGGATTCGCCGCGAGATCCCGTCGAGGAGTTCCCGGAGCGGGGTATCGGCGATATCCCGGGATGAGAGGCTCAAGAGGCTCGTTATGAGTTGCATGTTGTTGTTGATGCGGTGGTGGATCTCCCTGAGGAGTATTTCCTTCTCATCGAGCGAGGCTTCGAGCCGTTCCCTCGTTCGCTCGCGCTCGGTTACGTCGCTCTTGATGGCGATGAAGCCGCCGACGTTCCCCGATTCCGCCAGCACGGGAGTGATGGTCATTTCCTCCGTATAGAGCTCGCCGTTCTTGCGCTTGTTGAACATCTGGCCGCGCCAGATATTGCCGGCGAGGATCTTTTCCCAGAGCGATCGATAGAAGGCGGCATCGTGCGTTCCGGAGGCGAGGATTCTCGGGTTCTTTCCCATCGCCTCCTTTCGCGTATACCCCGTCAAGGTCTCGAAGGCGGGATTGATCCATTGGATGGTCCCCTCGCGGTCGGTGATCACGATCGCATTGGCCGCCGCCTCCAGGGCGATGCTCTTCATCGAGAGCTCGGATTCGACTTTCTTCCTATCGGTGACGTCGGTGAGGGTCCCGACGATCTCGGCCTCCCCCCGCTCCGCTTGGACGAAGCGCATCTCGTCGCGGAGCCAGACGATCTCCCGGTCCTTCCTGCGGAATCGATATTCGTGGGCGAAGCTGCCCCCTTGGACGATCTTCGAGATGCCGCCGACGGCGCGCATCCTATCCGAGGCATGGACATTGCGCAGCCACCAGTCGGCCTCCAGCGCTTCCGCGGGCGTGAAGCCCAGGAGGTTGCGGATATTCTCGCTCACCCACTGCATCGGGGCCTTTCCGTCTTTGACGCGGAGCGAATAGGTCACGGTGAGGCTCGTCGAGAGGTAGTGGGAAAGTCTCGCCGAAAGCTCGTCGCGCTCGCGCTCGGCGGCGACGAGGCTGGTGATGTCCCTGATGTTGAGCTGTATCACCTCTCGATGGTTGACCAGGTAGGAGTTGCTCAAGAGCTCTACGTAGATCTTCCGCCCGTCGACGGTATCAAGCGGTCGATCCTTGTAGCGTATATACTCGTGCCGCCGGAGTTCAGGAAGGTCGTCTTCCAGGGACGCGATATTCTCGAGGGACGCCAGCTCCGACATCCGCTTCCCAAGGAAGTACTCCTGGGAAACCCCCAGTATCTTCGCCATCGACAAATTGGAATCGACGACCGCGCCCGTCGCCGCGTCGAAGATCATGATGCCGTCCTTCGAGGTCTCGAAGAGGCGGCGAAAGCGGACCTCGGAGGAGCGCAATACCTTGTCTTTCTGTTCGAGGTGCGCCTTGATGCGCGTCCTGACGATCTCCGGGTCGACCGGCTTCCTGATATAATCGACGGCGCCGAGCTCGAAGCCCATCTTCTCGTCCGCCGTCATGACCTTGGCCGTCAGGAAAATTACCGGGATCGTGGCTCCCTCGGCATCCTCCTTCAGGTTGCGGCATACCTCGAAGCCGTCCATCCCGGGCATGATTATGTCGAGGAGGATCAGATCCGGGGGATTGTCGCTGCGCGCGATCTTGAGCGCGGCCTCGCCGCTCGTGACGGCCTTGACCTGATACTCCTTCTTGAGGATCTCCTCGAGGATGAGAATGTCATCGGGGACGTCGTCCACGACGAGTATGGTCCGTCGCCTCTCGCTCATCGGCCGTTCTCCCCGCGATCGCCGAAAGCCAGGGAAATATCCCTGAACTTGTCCACCGTCTCCATGAAAGCGAGCGTGATGTCCGGATCGAACTGGATGCCCCCTCCCTGCCTTATTATTTCGACGGTCTCTTCATGAGTGAAGGCGCGCTTGTAGACGCGCTCGCTGATCAGCGCGTCGTACACGTCGGGAATCGCCATGAGCCTGCCCGGGACGGGGATCTCGTCCCCTGACAAGCCTCGCGGGTAGCCTGAGCCGTCCCATTTCTCGTGGTGCGACCAGGCTATGTCCCGAGCGAGAGAAAGAAAGGAAGCGGAAGAGCCGAGGCTCTTCTCCGCCGCGAGAATGGCGTCGCGTCCGAGGGCGGTATGCGTTTTCATTATCTCGAATTCGTCGGCTTCGAGCCTCGCCGGCTTTTTCAGTATCCGATCCGGAATCCCGACTTTGCCGATGTCGTGCAGCGGAGCCGACTTGTAGAGCAGCTCTATCGTCCCGGCCGATAAATGCTCCTTGAAGCGCGGATGGTCCTTCATCTTCTCGGCGAGGATCCTGATATAGTTCTGCGTGCGCCGAATGTGATTCCCGGCCTCGTTGTCCCGCGTCTCCGCGAGCGAGCCCATGGCGATCATGGCGACATCCTGTATCGCGCCGGCCTCTCCTGTCCTTCGGGCTACCTCGGCCTCGAGATATTCGTTCTTGTCCTTCAGGAAATCCCCGACGCTCTTCAGTCGGATGTGCGTCCCTATGCGCGCCATTACGATGGGAGGGCTCGGCGGTTTGGCGATGTAGTCTTCCGCGCCCAGCTCGAGACCTTTCTCCTCATCGACCGCCTCCGATTTTGCCGTCAGGAAGATGACGGGGATTTCGGCGGTCCTGGGGTTCCGCTTGAGCCTCCGGCAGACTTCATAGCCGTCCATGTCGGGCATCATTATATCGAGAAGTATCAGGTCGGGCGCCTCGTCCCCCGCGGCGATCGCCAGCGCCTTCTCTCCGTCGATAGCGACCTTCACGCGATAGCTATCCTTAAGCAGGGAACCGAGGAGAGCGACGCTGTCGGGCGAGTCGTCGACGACGAGGACGGTCGCCCTTTTCCGGTCGGTCGTCATCGTGCGCTCCCCCCCAGTACCTTCAGGACCTCGAGCGCGGCGGAGAAGTCGTAGGCCCGTATCGATGCCTCGAGCTTCTCGGCATGCTCTCGGCCGCATAGCGCGGCCAAATCGCCTCGCACCGATTCGACGTAGTCGAGGGCTTCGCTGTCGCTCTCTTTGGAGTAGCGCGTCAGCTCGTCGACTATTTCCGCGAGCGAGTGGGTGGCGCCGCTTTCTTTTGGGACCGCGGGTCCGTCCCTCATCGCTTCGGCGAGGCCGGCGTCTATGCGATCGATGGCCGCCGCCGCGATCGATGAGAGGCGCTCCAGTATCTCCGCGATCGAGGCTTTCGGCTGCTCGCCGCCGATCGAGGCCTCGAGCTCTCCGGCCACGGCCTGCACCTCGACGGCGCCGATGTTTCCGGAGACTCCCTTCAGCGTGTGCGCGATGCGTTCGGCGAGGGAAAGGTCGTCTCCGTCGAGGGCTTCCCGTATCTTTGCCGCCGCCTCGCGCTGTCCTTCGGAATAGCGCTTTAGCAGATCCATATACAGTCTCCTGTTCCCGACGACGCGCCTCAAGGCCCCTTCCGTATCAATTCCGGGGATCGCCGGTATTCCTCCTCCCGGTTCCGAAGGGACGCTCGCGGGAGGGGAGGACGGGACCAGCGTCGCGTCCTGCGCGTAATATCGGCGCAATGTCGCGAACATCGCGCGCGGATCGATCGGCTTCGTGATGTAGTCGTTCATGCCCGCGGCGAGGCAGCGCTCCCTGTCTTCCTTCATGGCATTCGCCGTCATGGCGATTATGGGCAGGGCCGCGAATCGCGATAGCTTGCGGATCTCCCTCGTCGCGGCTATGCCGTCCATCACCGGCATCTGAACGTCCATCAAGACGAGGTCATAGGCGGCTGCCTGCACTTTCCTGACCGCTTCGGCGCCGTCCGTCGCCAGGCTGACCATGCATCCGGCGTCATTGAGGATCTCCGATGCGACTTCCTGATTCAGTTCGTTGTCCTCGACGAGGAGGACCTTGGCTCCCTTGATGCCCGCCGAGTACTCGACGCTCAGGGCCGGGTCCTCCGCCGCTTCGCGTCGCTCTCTATTTTTCGCGCCGAGCAGGTGCATCGCGGTATCGAAGAGAATGGATGCGCCGACGGGCTTGATCAGCACGTCTTCGATGCCGACCTTCTCCGCCTCCCTGATTATTTCCTCGCGTCCATAGGCCGTTATTATGATCAGGCGGGGCGGGGGAGACAGGTCCATCGCATTGATCCGCCTGGCCGTTTCGATGCCGTCCATTCCGGGCATTTGCCAATCCAGGAAAACCAGGTCGTAATTCCGGCCTTCGCGCGATGCGCGCTTTATCTCTTCGAGAGCGGCATTCCCGGAATCGACGGCGGTCGCGACGAATGTCATATTGATCAGCATGTCCAGAATGACGGCCCTGGCATGCTCGTTATCGTCTACGACCAGCATCCGCTTGCCCCTCAGATCGGGTTCAGGCACGTAGCTGCGTCGATTCTCGACGCTTTTGCCCAACCATGCCGTGAACCAGAAGGTGGATCCTTTGCCGAATTCGCTCTCGACGCCGACCTCGCCGCCCATCAGTCCCGCCAGTTTCTTCGAAATGGCCAGTCCAAGTCCGGTACCCCCGTATCTTCTCGTGACGGAGCTGTCGGCCTGTTGGAAACTGCGGAACAGTCGGGCTTTCTGCTCTTCCGCGATGCCGACGCCCGTATCCTTGACTTCGAAGTAGAGCAGTACCTCTTTTTCCGATTCCGCCCTGACCTGGATGCGAATGTCGATCTCTCCCCTCTGCGTAAATTTGACGGCGTTGTTCGCATAGTTGATGAGGATCTGTCCCAGGCGCAAGGGATCGCCCATGAGATGGTTCGGAACGGATTTATCCGTCTCGAACACGAGCTCGAGCCCCTTGGCGCCGGCCTTTTCCGCGGTGAGATTCGCGACGTTGTCCAACACGTTCTCGATTTCGAACGCGATGCGCTCTATCGACAGCTTGCCGGCTTCAATTTTGGAGAAGTCCAGTATGTCGTCGATGATTCCGAGGAGATGCTGGCCCGAGATTTGGATTCGCTTCAGGTAGTCCCGCTGACTCGGGGTGAGGCTGGTCTTGAGCGCCAGATAGGATAGTCCGATGATCGCGTTCATGGGAGTCCTGATTTCATGGCTCATATTCGACAGGAACTCGCTCTTGGCATTGCTGTTCGCGACGGCGAGCTCCCTGCTTTCTTGCAGCTGGAGGAAAATTTTTTTCCGGTTCTGAAGCAGGAGGAAGGCCAGGACGGCCGCGCCGAAAATGATGATCGAAGACAGTAGTATTACGCTATTCAGGTTCTCGATCTCGCTCCTTTGCTTTTCCAATACCAGCAAAGTGTCATTATTGATCCGCAAAATGTAATCTCTGTATTCTGCATATAAATAATCGATGCGGTTCTTGAGCAGGACCGCATTCGTCGAGCTCATCGACGAATCCGAATCGGCCGATCGAGACAGCTCGACGATCAAAAGGGATATCTCGTCCATGACGAGCTTGAGATCGTTGGGCGGCGCATTCTTGAAATCCGACAGGATCCTGAGAGCGTTGGGGGGGCCGTTCCTGAAATCGGAATCGATTAGGCCCTGCGCTACCTTTATTTTACCGATGGTGAAGCCGAGTCTTTCCCTGTTTACTCTCTGGTTTTTCTCGTGTACCGCATCGAGGTCGGACGACAGCTCGGATACCAGCGGCAATAAATTAACCATGTTCCTGAACTGATCTACCGACTTTACAGGCAACTCGATTCCTAATTTGCCTAAATTGAAATACATGAATAGCCCGATGGAAAGAACCGAGACGGATAGGCCGATTATCACGTAGGAGATCGATGAGAGCGCTCGAAATTGGCTCTTCTCACTCAATTTTGCATGGCCTTGCTTCCGAAACGTCCGGAAGCCAACATTTCGCGTTCGCTCCGTCGATCAGCTTTTGCAATTCATCGGCGTTCGCGTTCAGCACCGACGATACGTCCTTGCCTCCAAGGACGATTTCGGAGAAGGTCAACATGAACAGATTGTTATAATCGTCCCCGCGCTCGCCTAATCCGATAGGCAGCAGGGTCGGTACGGAACGCCGCGAGTTGGACTGTCTCTCCACGGCCGAGCTCAACTGCTGAAGATACCGCGGGATACCGCCGCTCGCCCCTGAAGCCACCACGGGGAAGAACCCGGTCTCGCTCAAGGTCCTGGACTGGATCGCCGGCTGGGTCAGATAGTCTATGAGCATCGCGGGGTCCTTGGCGTTCGCAACGTTCCTGGGGATGCCCAGGCCCGAGATGACCGCCATGAACCCGCGGCCCATCGGACCGATAGGAGCGGGAAAGGCGACAAAGTCATCCGGCCTTTCCTCGAATGCCCTTACAAGTCTCGCGGTGTGATCCCAGGCGATCCAGACATCCTTGGTCAGCAAAGGTTCTGCCATGGTTGCGCAGGCCAGCGAACCAGGGTATGTAAACTTCCAAAGCCCCTTAAAATACGCCCACATGGCTTTTGCGTCCGAGCCGCGAAACTTCAAGAGAGTGCTTGCGGTAAAAGACGGATATAAATAGCCTTGGAAAAAGCGATACATGAGTCCTTTTTCTCCAGCCGGGAATCCGATGGCTTTCATTCCGGTTTTTTCGAAGATGTTCTCGGCCCATTGAAGGAGCTCCGCGTAGGTCAGCTCATTCAGATCGGCTCCTCCCGGAAGATAGGCCAGGGCCTTCCTATTCGCGACCATGACGAAAGAAGCCTGTACCCACGGTATATAGTAGATATCTTTCCCATTCAGCCTGCTTAAAGACAGTAAGTTTTCCGGAAACCCTCTCTTCGTCAAACCGTCGTAGATATCGTTCAGCGGTCGCAGCGCGTTCCCTTCGTAAAGCTTTTCAAGATCGCCGTGCAGCGCGCCCAACAGGATGGATTCCGATGGATTGCTCTGCAGTATCGAATTTATTTGACGGAAAACGTAACTATTGTCATTCGGCCTGAAATCGACTCTGCCGGGGAAATCCTTCAGTATTACGTTCCGCATTTTCCCCGCCTCTTCCACGGGGTTCAACTGCGTCGATAGGAAAGTAATGCCGGAGCTTGGTCTGCTCGGGAATACGAAGTTTCTCGACTGGATCGATCCTTCGGGCCCTTCGGTCTTCCGTCTTTCGCAGGATACGAGAAAAAAAACTACGGTCAGCGAAATCAAGAGCCGAGATAGACTTCCTGCCTTTTTCAAGGATGGCCCTCCGAAAGCACGGACGATCCAATCTTTACATCGCTATACGTCGAATTTCCCTACGATCGTGCATTACCATCTTAGTGCGTCCGCGCGGCACGTCAAGGCTATGCGCGCCTTGCCGATACGCGCCGATGCGATCTATACTCCCCGAAATGTTCAACAGCATCACGGGCAGGCTCAGCGAAAAGCGGGCCGAAGCCATCTGCATAGACACGGGCGGAGTGGAATGGGAGCTGGCCGTGCCGGCGCGATCCGTGGACGACTTCGGGCGGATCGGCGACGAGGCTCGGGCCTTCGCCTGGCTCCATCACTACGAGGACGGGATGCGACTCTACGGTTTCCCGACCGAGTCGGACCGCGCCGTCTTCCGCGAGCTCATGAAGGTCGAGGGCATCGGTCCCAAGCAGGCGCTGCGCATCCTCTCGGGCATCAAGCCCGACGCCCTGGGCGCCGCCCTCGACGCCGAGGACCTGGCGGCCCTGCAGAGGATACCCGGCGTAGGGCCCAAGCTCGCTCAGAAGATGATGCTCTCGCTCAAGGGAAAGCTCGTCGGCGGGCCCGAGGCCGGGGCGAGGAACGGGAAGGGCGGCGCCGGCGAGTGGGCGGACGTGGTCAGGGCCCTCGCCGATATGGGCTTCGACCGAAAGGCGGCGGAAAAGGCAGTGCTCGAAGCCGCGGCCTCGACGGCCGCCGCGGTTCACGGCAAGGGCGGCTCAGCCGCGCAAGGCGAGAGCTCCGCCTCCGGGGAGCGCGAGCGCGAGATATTCCGGGCGGCCCTGCTCGACCTGTCCGCGGGGACTTAAAGGATGGCGCGCACGATGGATCCTTCCTTCGAGCCCGAGGAGGACGAGCGCGAGCTCTCCCTCAGGCCCAAGCTCCTTTCGGAATTCCAGGGCCAGGCGGCGCTCAAGAAGAACCTCGAGGTCTTCATCCGGGCGGCGCGGGAGCGCGGGGAGGCCCTCGACCATCTCTTCCTGATGGGACCGCCGGGGCTCGGCAAGACCACCCTGGCCCTCGTGATCGCGAACGAGCTCGGCGCCGACTTCAAGCCGACGAGCGCCCCCGCCCTCGACAAGCCCAAGGACCTCGCGGGCATCCTGACGACTCTTCGCGAGCGCTCTGTCTTCTTCATCGACGAGATACACCGGCTCAAGCCGGCGATCGAGGAGATGCTCTACATCGCGATGGAGGATTTCGAGCTCGACTGGGTGATAGGGCAGGGGCCCGCGGCCAGGACGGTGCGCATCCCCGTGCCGCCCTTCACCCTCGTCGGGGCCACGACCAAGGCGGGCACGGTGTCGGCGCCGCTCGCGAGCCGCTTCGGCATCTCGCTGCGCTTCGGCTACTACGACGCGGCCGAGCTCGAATCCATAGTCCACCGCTCCTCGGCCATACTCGGGGTGGAGGTGGACGAGGACGCTGCCGCCCTCCTCGCCGCGTCCAGCAGGGGAACGCCGCGGATCGCGAACCGGCTCCTGCGGAGGATGCGGGATTTCGCCCAGGTCGAGGGAGAGGGGCGCATCACCCTCCCGATCGTTCGCGGCGGCCTCGACCGCCTCGAGATCGACGCCCTCGGCCTCGAGCGCCTCGACCGCGAGATCCTCCGCGCGATCATCCAGAAGTACGCGGGAGGGCCCGTCGGGGCCGAGACCCTCGCGATAACCGTAGGCGAGGGCGTCGACAGCCTCGAGGACTTCTACGAGCCCTATCTCATCCAGGCCGGTCTCGTGGCCCGCACCTCGCGCGGCCGGGTCGCGACCTCGGCGGCCTACAGGCATCTCGACATGGAGCCCCCCAGTGAGGACGGACGATTTCTCTTTTGACCTTCCCGAGGAGCTGATCGCGCAGCATCCTTCGGGGCGCCGCGGCGAGTCCCGCCTGATGATCCTCGACAGGGACAGGGGCGCCCGCGCCCACTCGGCGGTCGCGCGCCTGGCGGACTGGCTCGAGCCGGGGACCCTGATGGTCTTCAACGACTCGAGGGTGCGCAAGGCCCGCATCTACGGCGAGGCGATCGACACGGGGCTCAGGACGGAATTCCTCCTCCTGCGGCGCGCGCAGTCGGGCGCCTGGGAGGCGGTCTCGACCAAGCGGAAACGGCAGCGCCCAGGCAGGCTCTACTCCCTGCCCGAAGGAGAAAGGGCCGAGATCCTCGGGCCCGGCCCGGAGCCCGACACGATCCTCGTCGCCTTCGACCCGCCCCTGACCGAGGACTACCTCGAGCGCGTGGGCCACGTGCCCCTGCCTCCCTATATAAGGAGGGAGGACGGGCCCGAGGACGACGATCGATATCAGACCGTCTACTCGCGCGAGCTGGGATCGGCTGCCTGCCCGACCGCCGGCCTCCACTTCACCGAGGAGATCCTGGCCTCGCTCGACGCGAAGGGAATCAGGAAGGCCTTCGTCACCTTGCACGTCGGACTCGGCACCTTCCTTCCCGTGCGGGCGCGGGTCGTGGAGGAGCACTCGATGCACGAGGAGGAGTACTCCGTCCCGGAGGCCACTGCCGTAGAGGTGATGTCGGCCAAGGCCGAAGGCAGGCCCGTGCTCGCGGTGGGGACCACGAGCCTGCGCAGCCTCGAATCCGCCTGGGCCGAGGGAGCCGGCCTGCGCCCGGGGCGGGGGAGCACGAGGATATTCATCTATCCGGGCTATCGCTTCAAGGCGGTCGACGCGCTCTTCACGAATTTCCACACGCCTAGGTCGACTCTGCTGATGCTGGCCTCGGCCTTCGCCGGCCGCGAGGCCGTCCTGGGCGCCTACGCCGAGGCGGTGCGCGAGCGCTACCGCTTCTTCAGCTACGGCGACGCCATGCTGATACGCTAGCCGGCGCGGGACCGCGATCTTCCATTAATACGTGTTTCCGTCCATCTTCTCGAAATCGGCGCGGACCTTCCGGAGGCGAGTGAGCTGATCCCCGATTATCTTGGAATAGTCCAGCTCTCCCTGGTCTATCCTGTAGGCCTCGTCCGTCCAGTAGGCCGCGTCCTCCAGGAGGACCCAGGGCATCGCCATGGCCTTCTTCGCGAGCTCCTTCGCCTCGGCCCAATAGTCCAGGGCCGCCTCGTAGGCGGCCTCGGCGGTCTTGAGGCTGTCGAGGTTCTGGTCCTTCCACGGCGCGTTGAAGAAATACGCGACCCGCTTGTCGAATTTCGAGCCCAGCGCGAGGTGCTGCTCGATGAGCTTGAGATCGAGGTGCATGTCGAAGAGGTAGCGGTAGCGCTCCCAATGCTTCTCGTCCTCGATCTTCGCCAATGCGTAGAGGGGGTTGCAGAAGTCCGCCTGCTTCGCCCGCTCGAGCCAATATATGTTCTCGATGGCGTCGTCGGGATATTCGATATAGTGGACGTGGTAGAGACGGTAGAACTGCTCCTTGTAATAGACGGGATAGGCAGACGCCCCGAGGACTGAGCAGACGAGCATTACCGCGGCCAGGGCGAGGCGATTTCTCATACGACTTGAGTATCGGCATCCGGGCGGCGGGAGTTCACCGGCGGGAAGGTCGAAACCTCAGCCTCCCACCGTTGTTTATTCCACGTCGCCGGCGAGGGAAAGGCCGATCGCGGCGCCGATCGCGTCCAGGATTTTGCGATTCACCTCTCCGACGGAGAGGGACGCGTCGATCCTCACGATCTTCATGCCGGAGCCTTCGAAGGAAGCGAGGGCGGCCCGATACGCGGCGCCGACCTTCTCCTGGAAGGGCAGGTCCTCGAATATGTCGAGGCGCTTCCGGGCGCCCAGCCTCGAGAGCGACTGCGCCGGGGGCAGGTCGAAGAAGAAGAGCAGCTCGGGGAGGGGGAAGTCGGCGTTCAGCTCGGCGGGGAGTTCCGGGCCGCAGTCGACTCCTTGGTAGGCGAGGCTCGAAAGGACATAGCGATCGCAGACCACGGTCTCGCCGGTCGAAAGCCGCTCGAGTATTCCCCCCGCGCCGCGCAGGTGCTCGTTGCGGTCCGCGGCGAAAAGGCGGGCGAGGGTGCCGGGGTCGCGCCGGAGCTCTCCGGAGAGGATCCGGCGTATCAGGAGGCCCTCGGGCGCTTCCGTCGGCTCGCTCGTCGTCCAATGGGCGGCCCCGGCCCTTTCGAGAGCCCCGGCAATGAGCCCGAGCTGGGTGGTCGTGCCGGCCCCGTCGCCGCCCTCGAGGACGATGAATCGGCGGAGAGGCCCCCGGTCTGAAGCGGTCATGGGCACGAGGTTAGCCTCTGTGGACCGGGAAGCGCAAGCGCGTTTCGACGTCGCTAAGCCGATAATGACGAGGAGATGGAGAGCGTGCTATCGTGATGGCTACGACCATGATCCTCGTGAAACGCGCCTCGACGGCGATCGCGGCCCTTCTCCTCGCGGCCCTCGCCGGGTTCGTCCTCGTCCCGAGGCTGAACGAGGCGACCGAGCGCGTCGTGTCCTCCGGCATCGGCTCGCTTAGGGCCCGCGTGGAAAGCGCCCTCGGATTGTCCCTTTCCTTCGATGCCCTGTCGCCATCCGTGCTTCGTTCCGCCGCGTTCTCCCGGCTCGCCATCTCGGCACCCGGCGGGAGGGTGATCCTCTCGGCCCGAAGGGTCCGGGTCATCTACGACATCGTCGCCATACTGAGAGGCAAGGGCGCGCAGTCCTTCTCAGGCCTCGAGCTCGAGGACGCGACCATCGACCTGCGCCTGCCGGAGGACGGAGAGCTGATGGATCGACTCGCTCTCCTCCTCGGGAGAGGGGAGGGCGGCGGCGAGGTTCCCAAGATCGACATCTCGGGCAAGAACCTGGCCTTGAGGCTGTCCCTCGAGGGAAGCGGGACCGCATCCTTCCAGGCGCGCGAGGCCAGCTTCTCGACGGCCGGGAGCGAGCCTTCCGTCTCGCTGGACGGCGCGTTCTCGATCGAGGCGGCCGGCCTGGGCCCCGGCTCGATCTCCGGGCCGATCTCCCTGTCGGGCTCGCTCTCGAAGGATTTCAGGAAGGCGAGGCTCGCGCTCTCGGTGGCGGCCGAATCGCGCGATTTCTCGCTCTCGACCCAGCGCTTCGAGCTGGTCTACGGAGACGGAACGCTCGCGCTGACCAAGGTGAAGGACAGGGCCCCCCTCGACGCGGCCGTCCGAATCGATTTCGCGGGCGGCGAGTCCTCGGTCTCCCTCAGCATGGACGGATTCGCGCCCTCGAGCAGCCTGAAGCTGTTCGGGCGCTACGCCTCGCTCGAACCCTGGCTCGAGATACCCTATAAGGGAAGCCTCTCGTTGACGGCGCCGGGCTCCGATCTCTCGAAAATCGGCTTCGCGGCGCGGCTCTCCGGTTACCTCCCCGCGCGCCTCCTTCCCGGGAACCGACCGGGAGTCCGCGCCGAGATCGCCGTCCGAGGCGATGCGAAAGCAGTCGATGTAGAGAAGGCGCGGGTCGAGCTCGGCGGCGACAGCCTCGAATACGCAGGCTCCTTCCGGTTCGAGGACCTATCGCCGGACGGCGTCCTCGACGTGAGACTCTCGTTGGCCGACGGAGCCCTCGAGGCCTCGTCCTCAGTCAAGCTGGTCGGCCACGGAGGCGAGTACGCCGCCTTCGCCGACGAGGCCGCCGTGGGAGGGGCGCTCTTCAAGGACATCGCGCTCGCGGCGTCCCGGAAGGGAGACCTGGTCGATTTCAAGCTCTCGTTCCGACCTCCCGGCTCCGAGGAGGTCGTGGGCAACCAATCGGCCCCCCGCTTCTCGGGGGAGGCCGGCGCCTCGGCTGGTCTGCCCATAGTGGCATGCGAGGGCTCGGTCTCCTTCGGCCCCGATCCGAACCTCGAGCTCTCGGTCGACCTCGAGTCTCTGGACCTCGAGCCCCTCAAGCCGATCCTGGCCGTCTTGACCGACTCTCCCGAGGCGGCGTCCATCCTCTCGAGCCTCAAGCTCGGAGGAAGCCTGTTCGCGTCGAGCGACTTCAAGCGCTTCTCCTGGTCCGCGCCCGACATCACCCTAGTCTCCAGCGCGGCGCCCGGCGCCTTCGCCCTCCTGTCGCTCGCGGGCTCGGCCGGGACTCTCTCGGTCAAGCACGTTCTCGTATCCGCATCCGGCTACTCGGTGGAAGGTTCCGGCAAGATCGACCTCTCCGAGAGCGGAAGGCTGGGCTTCGACGCGAGCTTCTCCCTCAAAGACATCCCGTACGCGATGAAGGGATACGTCGCGGGTCAGGGTCTCTGGATCACGGGGGACTACGGTCTCGAGGTCTCGGCTCGGACGGCCGACAAGGACACCTACATATCCGCCAAGGCCAGAGGCCTTCCGCTTCCGCTCAGCGGGGGGCTCTTCCTGGCGACGGTCGATGCGGAGGGACGTTACTCCTCGCTCCGGGATTGGCATCTCTCGGTCTCCGACTTCGACCTCGTGCCGACCGGGGAGAAGCTGGCCGTCGTGCCGGCGATATCCCTGGCCGGGGACTTCGGCCCCAGCGGCGCGGTCCTGGCCTCGCTGCGGATCGCCGATAAGCTCTCCACTCTCTCCGGCGACGGGACGCTGGCCTATTCCCTCGCCGAGCCCCTGACTGCGCGCATCGCGGCGCGGCTTTCCGCCCCGCTCGCGGCGAAGGACGCGTCGGCGCCCGAGTCCTACGCGATCGACGCCGGCTACGCGGGCGGAAAGCTCCAAGGCGTCGTCGACATGGTGGCTTCGCCCTTGACCCGCCTCGGGAAGCTTCCCGTCGAGGGATCCGTCGATGGCAGGATTGCGTTCAAGTGCGATCTGGCCGACCTCGCGAAGCCCGGAATCGATTTTAGCCTGAAACTGAGGGATGGCCGCTATCTCGATCAGACCCTCGCCATGTCGGGGTCGGGGAGCTACAACGGCCAGAGCGTATCGCTGCACGACGTATCGGCCGCCTACCAGGGCCAGGCCATATCCAACGGCGCGGCGATCTTCGGCTTCGCCGACGCGTCGTCGAGCCTCTCGTTCGACTTCGCCGGCGCGTTCAGCGGCCTCGGCATCAGGTTCGCGCTCTCGGCCCAGGGAGCTTCGACCAAGGCGGGCGGGTCCATCCCCGAGATGCTGGCGAATTACGAGGCCAGAGGCTCGCTGATCGGCCTCGCCGTAGGTAACGCGAGCCCGACGAACTGGCCATTCTCGGCCACCTCCGACGACCGCTCGGTCTCCTTCGTCGGAGGAGGCTCGGGGGAGCTGCGCTTCAAGTACGCGGCCGGCAGCGCCTTCTCGGCGAGCCTTCGGGCTCCCTTTCCCGTGCGCGCGGAGGTCTCGTGCCTCTTCGACGGGCGCAATATCGACCTCTCGGCCCGGGGCATCGATTTCGACCTGGGGCTGCTCGAGCCCTTGATGCCGTCCGCGCTCATCAAGATCGTCTCGGGAAGGGCGACGGGAGGCTTCCGGGCGGTGGGGCTGGCGAGCGATCCCGAGATCACCGGCGAGATGGACATCGAGGACGCGTCGGTCAAGGTCCTGGGATGGCTCGCCGACGACGCGGGCCCCTTCCGGGCCGCGATCATCGCGACCGGAAGGAGGGAGAGCGTCGCGGTCCCGTCGATACCGGTGGGCAAGGCCGCCGTCGCCCTGGACTGCCAGGCGGGCATAGACCACTGGATCCCCGCAGGCCTCACGGCCTCGGTGAGGACGCTCGTTGGATCGAGGGTGCGCGCGGACTCGGTTATCCTCGGAATCCACGCGCAAGGCGATGCCGCCGCCGACCTGAGATTCGCGCTGGAGGGCGACGTGCTGAACATCGATTGCGACGTCCTCCTCGACAAGGGCACCGTCGTCGTCAGCCCGGCTACCTGGGCCCAAGGCGCCGCCGACACTTCGCGACCCCAGCCCTTCCTGGCGGTCGCGACCAACGTCCACTTCGGGAGGGGCGTCCAGGTATTCTTCCCCTCCATAAACGTCCCGGCCGTCATGGGCTACTCGGATCCCTCGAGCCTCTTGGCGATACGCTATGATCAGGCGAGCGACGACTACACCCTCAAAGGCAGCGTCATCCTCAGGGGCGGCGAGGTCTTCTATATCCAGCGCGACTTCTTCCTCAAGACCGGCAGGATCGTATTCAACGAGGGGAGGGACCACTTCGATCCGAGGGCCACGCTGCTGGCCGAGCTCCGCGACAGGATCGAAGAGGCCCCCGTCCTCATCACGCTGCAAGCGGACAATTCGCCGATATCCGGCTTCCAGCCGAAGCTCAGCTCCGATCCTCCGATGACGGAATCCCAGATAGCCCTGCTCATGGGAGAGACCCTCGTGGGGGCTTCTCCGAACGGCGCCGCAACCGTCGCCGGCGTGGATACTTTCAGGAAGGCCGTCATCTCCACGAGCGATCTGATCGTGCCCCAGCTCAACTTCGCGAGGCTCTTCGAGGACAGGATTCGCGACACCTTCGGGCTCGATATGTTCTACTTCAGGACCCAGGTCCTGCAGAACTGGCTGATCGACCTGTCGGGGAACATCCCGACGGGCACCGGCGACGCGCTCAGCCGCTATCTCGACCAGACCCAGCTCTTCGCCGGGAAGTACGTGACCGATTCGATATTCTCGCACGCGTCGCTGAGCCTGATAAGCAACCCTCTTGCTGGCTCCAATACGTTGACATTAAACTCGGACCTCGGCGTCGACCTGGAACTCGGGATCGAGATGGATTCGCCTTTCGGAATATTCCAGTGGAACGTGGATCCGACGAACTGGGACGGTCAATTCACCATCGAGCAAAGCCTCAGCCTGAGCTGGCGGCTTTCTTATTGAAGACGAGGAGAAACATGAAGCGACTCGCGATACTGACCTCCCTCTTTCTCTATGCCGCGGCGCTCTCGGCCCAGGCGACCGACCAGGGCGCCGCTCCCGCCGTCCCTCGAGCGGCGGACCCCACGGCCGCCGCGGCCGCCCCGACGCCGCCGGAGGGCGATCAGACTCCAGCTCCCGCAGCGGCTCCAGCCGCGAGCCCGTCGGCCGAGCCGGCCCCTCAGGCGGCGGCCCCTCAGGCGGCGGCCCCTCAGGCGGCGGCCCCTCAGGCGGAAGCCGACTGGTTCTGGGGCAAGCCCATCGCATCCGTGGAATGGGAAGGCATCGTGCACGCCGACAAGCGCGAGCTCGACTCGACGACCCGGAACTACATCGGCAAGGCCTTCACGGAGGACCTCTGGCTGGAGATCCAGTCGAAGGTCTACGAACTCGATTGGTTCGAGAAGATCGATCCGACCGCCGTGCCGACGGATTCGTCCAAGACCAAAGTCACGATCAAGATCAGCGTCACGGAGAAGCCGGCGATCGAGGCCGTGCGGGCGAGCGGCAACTCGGGGCTCAAGTCCTCCGACATACTCGACGCGGTGACCGAGAAGGCGGGAGAGATATACACCCAGCCGAAGGCCCGCGTCGACGAGCTCGCGGTGCGGCGGCTCTACCTCGAGCACGGCTATCCGGACGCGACCGTCACCTCGAGCACGTCGAAGGGGAAGGCCAAGGACTCGGTCATCCTCACCTTCAGCGTCACCGAGGGCTCGCAGGTGGCGGTCAAGGAGATACGCTTCAGCGGCAACACGGCCGTCTCCTCGCAAACGCTCAAGGGAAGGCTGAGCATAAAGGAGAGCGGCTTCCTCCAGAACGGGGCCTTCCAGGAATCCAAGCTCGAGGACGACAAGAAGACGATCGTCGATTACTACAAGAGCAGAGGCTATGTCGACGCGGCCGTCGAGGACGTCGTGCGCACGTACGAGAAGGACGCCAAGACTTCGAAGAACTGGCTGATCCTCACCATAGCGATACGAGAGGGCAGGCAGTGGCTCTTCGGCGGGATAAGCTTCTCGGGAAACAGCATCTTCCCGACCGAGAAGCTGGCCGCCTACGTGAGCGACAAGCCGGGCGCGATCCTGAACCTGACCAGGCTCACCCAGGAGAAAGCCAAGATCGACGATCTCTACTACGAGTCCGGCTATATCTACAATACGTCCAGCCTCGAGGAGACCCGGGACCAGGACAGGCACAGCATCGCCTATCAGCTGAAGATCGTCGAGCAGGACAGGGCCCATATCGAGAGCATCACTTTCAAGGGCAACAAGAAGACCAAGGACTTCGTCCTCTACCGCGAGCTGCCGCTCGAAGTCGGGGACATTTTCTCCAAGGCCAAGATACTGGAGGGGCTGCGCAACCTCTACAACCTGCAGTACTTCACGGCGGTCGATCCGCAGATGTTCCCCGGCTCGGCCGAGAACCTCATGGATCTCGTCATCTCGGTCGAGGAGCAGAGCACGGCGGACATCCAGTTCGGCCTGACCCTGAGCGGCCTGGGCGGAGATCCCAACGCGTTCCCGCTGTCGGGACTCGTGAAATGGGACGATCGGGACTTCCTCGGCAACGGCACGGACTTCTCCATCGAGGCCAACGCCTCCCCCACCTCGCAGACTCTCTCCTTCGGCTACACCGACCGCTACTTCTTCGGTAGGCTGTTCTCCGGGGGGGTGAACCTCTCCTTCGGGCACAAGCAGCTCTCGACCGGTCAGGACAACATCGCTCCCCTGTTCGACGACGGAGTCCCGGACCCCTATACGGTTCCCGTGCCCGGCGGGTATTCGCTGTACTCCATCCCCGTCGCCTACCTGATGCCCTACGAGGATTGGGAGATAACGCTCGGGTTCTCGTCGGGCTACTTGTTCCGGACTCCGATAGGCGACCTCGGGCTCGGCGGCGTCCTCGCCCTGGGCGTGGAGAATCAATCGTACGACGCTACGCGCTACCGCCCGGCCGAGGAGATGCTGCGCCAGTACAACGATATCTGGAGGCTGAACAACAAGATTGTCGGGCGCGTCTACCTCAACGACCTCGACCTGTCCTACAATCCCACCAGAGGCTACTACGCGAGCGAACGCCTGACCTGGGCCGGCTTCCCCGATCCCTGGGAAGCCCAGCAGTACTTCAAGACCGAGAGCAAGATCGAGGGCTACGCCACGCTCTTCAACATTCCCATGTTCGAGAAGTGGAGCTGGAAGATGGTGCTGGGCGCCCACTCGAGCTACTCGACTCTCGGCGCCTGGCCGGGGAAGAGCGAACCCCAAGTCACCACGGATTGGCTCTCGCTGGACGGCACGTTCAACGCTCGAGGCTGGAGCGAGCTCCTCGGATTCGAGGGCGTGGGCATGTGGGAGAACTGGCTCGAGCTCAGGATGCCCATCCTGGAGCAGTACCTGTGGATCGACGGATTCTACGACGCGGGCGCTCTCCTGACTCAGGGCGGCCTGGTCGACATGAGCCAGGCGACCCCGACCGCGGACAGCGCCCGGCCCTCTTTCGGGAACCTGGGATGGAACAACCTCGCGATGAGCGTCGGCTTCGGCTTCAGGTTCTCCATCCAGCAGTTCCCGTTCCGGTTCTATTTCGCCTGGCGTTTCCTCTACGACGGCTCCAAGATAAATTGGCTCGCCGGCGGGACGCCCGTCCCGGTGATCAGCATCACGCAGCCCTTGAATTGACGCGGCGGAAGGAGGAGGCGATGCACGCAAGGAAGATGGCCGTCCCGATCGGATTGCTCGCACTGGCGCTCGCCGCCGGGTCGGCCGAGGTCTCGGGTCAGCAGATAACGAGGATCGCCGTCGTCGACCTCTCGAAGGTGATCGCGGCGTATTCGAAGGACTCGCAGGCGGTCAAGGACTTCGAGAAGAAGAAATCCCAGGTCCAGACCGACATCGACGCGATGAGCGCGGAAATCATGCGGCTCATGTCGCAGAAGGCCGATGCCGACAAGGCCGGGGACAAGGCCTCGTCGCTCAAGCTCCGCGACGAGATCGACAAGAGGACGAAATCCCTGACTGATTTCGTCAGCGCCAAGCAGGTCGAGCTCGACGACCAGGCCAAGAAGCTGGCCACCACCGACCTCTTTACTCAGGGGCTGTACAAGCAGATCCAGAACGTGGCGGAGACCGAGGGCTATTCCCTGGTCATCAACCTGAAGAGCAGCGACTCGGTGATGAACTCCGTCCTCTGGTACAGCCCGATGATAGACATCACGGCCGACGTCATCCAGGCCCTCACCGGCACGGCTCCGCCACAGTAGCTCCGATCCGGCGAAAGGGAGGGCCGCCTAGGCGGCTCGAGCTAGTCCTTCTCCTTGCTCTCCTCGGCGTCCGCGGCCTTCTTGAGCACGGACGCGAGGACCGAGAATCGCTTCCGGTTCTCGGCGGATAGGTCGACCAGCTCCTCGTGAGCCTCCAGGAGGAAGCGGGCGCTCGCGGGAGCCTCCCCGGAGAGGCGCTCGAGGTCGCCCGGGAAGGAGCGCAGGGTCTCGGCGGTCTCGATCATCCCGAGGACGCCGATCGTCCGCAGCAATCCCTTGCAGGTCTCGTTCACCCCGAGGAGGACGATCCTCCCCTTTGAGCCCCGCGCGCGGACCGAGAGGAGGGAGAAGCGCTTCTGCGTACCGACGATGAGGCCGAGGAAGGTCGAGTCCATGTACTCGCAGTCGGTCAGGTCGAGATAGACCTCCTCGACGCCGGGCTCCGAGTCGAGTCGCCTGAACACGGCGGCCTTTAGGGGCGGGCAGACGAGGGCGGTCACGTGGCCCGTTGCCTTCATGTACACCGTGGCGCCCTCGGATTTGTAGAAAACCGCCTCTTCCACCGATCCTCCTCGCGATTGCCTCACCTTGAAGACTACCTTTTCCGCGGGTATAATGCAACGCCATGGCCGAGCGGAGCGCGATGATGGAGCAGTACCGCGCGATCAAGGCGCGGCATCGGGACGCGATCCTGTTCTTCAGGCTCGGCGATTTCTACGAGATGTTCTTCGAGGACGCGATCGAGGCGAGCTCCATCCTCGACCTGACGCTTACGCACCGGCAGGGCGAGCCGATGTGCGGCGTACCCTACCATGCGGCGAGACCCTACATAGCGCGCCTGCTCAAGCGGGGCAGGAAGATCGCGATCTGCGAGCAGCTCTCGGAACCGGGGGCGGGCAAGGGCATCGTCGAGCGCGGCGTGATCGAGGTGGTCACCCCCGGAACCACGGTGGAGGAGGACTTCCTCGACCAGTCCGCGAACAATTACCTCGTGGCCGCCTGCCGCCCGGAGACTCGCCGCGGCGCCCGGCTCTGCATTGCCTACCTCGATGTCTCTACGGGGGAATTCCGGGCCTTCGCGCGACCGGAGGAGGACTCGTCGGGCCAGGCGCAGGCCCTCCGGACCGAGCTGTACCGCCTGTCGCCCCGCGAGATGCTCGTGCAGCAATCCCTCCTCGAGGACAAGGCGATAGCCGACGCCATCGGGGAGATCGAGGGTCTCGTCGTCGGACGGTATCCGGATTGGAGCTTCGATCCCGACGCCGCCTCGAGGGACATCGCGAGGCGCTTCGGAGTCGCCTCCCTCAAGGGCTTCGGATTCGAGGAGGCCGCTCCCGAGATGGCGGCCGCCGGCGCCCTTCTCCGCTACGTGGACGAGACCGCCCGCTCGGGCTTGCCCCATCTCTCGCCGCCCCTGCCCTATCGCGAGGACGAATACCTGTCCATAGACGAGGGAAGCCGCAAGAATCTCGAGATCGTCAGGAACATCGGCGATTCGGGCCGCGCTTTCAGCCTGATAGCCGTCCTCGACTATACCAAGACCGCTCCCGGCTCGCGGCTGCTCAGGAACTGGCTCCTCCAGCCTCTCCGCTCCCGGACGGCCGCCGAGGAGCGGCTGGAGGCGGTGGACTACCTCTACCGCGACCAGCGTCTCCTCTCGTCGCTGCGGGAAGCGCTCGGCTCGGTGCGGGACATCGAGCGTCTCGCATCGAGGGTGGCCATGGACAAGGCCCACGCGAAAGACCTCCTCGCATTGGCCGAATCCGTCCGCGCCTGCGCCGAATGCGGAAAGCTCCTGCGGGGAAGGGTAGCCGAGGCGGGGCCGCCGCCGGGCCTCGTCCCGGGAGACGCCGAGCGGGAGGCGCTCGTCCGCTCGGGCGCCGTCGCCGCCCTCGTCGAGTCGGCGATAAAGGACGAGCCCTCCATCCTCCTCACCGAAGGCGACCTCATACGCGAGGGCTACGACGGGGAGCTCGACAGGCTCCGCTCGCTCAAGGCCGGATCGCGCGAGCTCCTCGACTCGTACATCGAGGAGGAGAAGGCGGCCACGCGGATCCCCGCGCTCCGGGTGCGCTTCAACAGGATCATCGGCTATTACCTGGAGGTCTCGAAGGGCAAGCTCGACGCCGTGCCTCCCCATTTCATCCGGCGCCAATCCCTCGTCGCCGGGGAGCGCTACACGACGGCCCGCCTCACCGAGCTTGAGAGCGAGATGAACGGAGCCACGGAGCGGATCGTGGATCTCGAGCGCAGGCTCTTCCTCGACGTCCGAGAAAAGGCCAAGGCCGCCGTGGCGTCCATGCTCGCGCTCGGGCGCGCCTGGGCGGCGCGCGACTGCCTCGCCTCCTTCGCGTGGGCGGCCACGGCGCGCGGGTACTCGCGGCCGCGCCTCGTCGACGAGCCCATCCTCAGGATCGCGGAGGGACGCCATCCGGTAGTGGAGGCTCACCTGCCGGACCGGTCCTTCGTGCCCAACGGCATAAGCCTGGACTCCTCGGTCTCGAGGCCGGAGGCCCCGGCCTTCGCTCTCATCACCGGCCCCAACATGGCGGGGAAGTCCACCTTCCTCAGACAGACCGCCCTCATCGCGCTCATGGCCCAGGCGGGCTCCTTCGTGCCGGCCCTCGACGCGGAAATCGGGATGATCGACAAGATCTATTGCAGGGTAGGGGCCCAGGACAACCTCGCGCGCGGCGAGAGCACCTTCCTGGTCGAGATGCACGAGACGGCCTTCATCCTCAACACGGCCACGGAGAGGAGCCTGGTCGTCATGGACGAGGTCGGGCGCGGCACGAGCACGATCGACGGGCTGGCCATAGCCTGGGCCGTGAGCGAGAGCATACTGGATTCGATCCGGTGCAGGGCCCTCTTCGCCACCCACTACCACGAGCTCACCGCCATCGCGCATCCTCGCCTCCGCAACTTCTCCCTCGCCGTACTCGAGGAGGCCGACGAGGTCGTTTTCCTGAAGCGCCTGGAAGGAAAGCCGGCCGAGGGCTCCTACGGCATCCACGTCGCGAAGCTCGCGGGGCTTCCACCTGCCGTGCTCGCGAGGGCGAGGGTCATCCAAGCCGGGCTCGAGGCGAAGGAGCTCGCGCCGTCGAGCGATCGAGCGCTCCCCTCCGCGCCGAGGGGCGAACCCGGCGCGATCGCCAAGGCCGCGCAGGCGGGTCTCTTCAGCCCCGGGGACCTCGTCCTCGCCGAGCTCTCGTCGATCGACACCGACAGGCTGACTCCGCTGGAGGCGCTCAATAGGCTTTCGGCGCTCAAGAAGAGGCTGCAATCCTAGGGCGACGGCCCTCAATCGCATGCCCGTCCCGGTCGCGTCGCTCCCGCATGACCGTAGAGAGCTTCCTCCGTTCCTGCCTCGACATCGCTCTTCCGCGCGCATGCGTCCTCTGCGGCGCTCCTCTGATGCCCGGCGCGCGCAAGCCCTGGCCCGTATGCGAGGGATGCTCCTCCGGCCTGCGGCCCCTCGGCGGGGAGAGATGCGAGCGCTGCGGCCTTCCCCTCATCTCCGAGAGAGAGCTCTGCATGCGCTGCCGCGAGGCTTCGAGATCCATCGATTCGATCCATCCCCTCTTCTCCTATGCCGGCCCCGCGAGGGACTTGGTCAGGGCCTACAAGATCCGGAAGAGGCGGAGCCTGGCGCCCTTCTTCGCACAGCTGTTCGCGGAGGCCTATGACAGGAACTGGCCGGGGAGGACCATCGTTCCCGTGCCTCCCCGTCCGGGAAAGGAGAGGATTCAAGGCTGGGACCAGGTCGAGGAGATCGTCCGGATCCTAGAGGAAGGGGGATACGCCGTGGCGAGGCCCCTCGAGCGCGGGAGATCGGGCGAGCAGAAGAGTCTGGGGCGAGGGGAGCGGGGGGCCAATGCGAGGCGCGCCTACGCCATGAAATCCGGAGCGTCCGCTCCCCTCCATGCCCTCCTCGTCGACGATGTCGTCACCACCTGCGCCACCCTCGACGCCTGCGCGACGGCTCTGAAGCTGGGCGGCGCCGTCTCCGTGGCCGCTCTCGTATTCGCCGCGGACTAGGGCCCGGATGGCCTTGGCACGCGCGCGTATTGACGCACTAGTGCATAAGCTGTACTATCGTCATAATGTAAAACAACAAAGATTCTCCTTAGGAATAAGAAGAGTCGTTCGCGCGACTCTTTTTTTATAGGTATGCAAGAGAGCGAGAAGCTGTTCGCCGTGCTCGAGCCTCTTCTCTCGGAGGCGGGCCTAGCCCTCGTGGACTTGAGCGTGAGCCGCCACCGCGGCTCCGCTCAGGTGAGGATGAGCGTATATTCTCCGAAGGGGACGGGTACGGACGAATGCGCCAAGGCGCATAGGATAGCCTATCCGAAGGCCGTGGAAGTCCTAGGCCATCCAGAGCCGAGTCTCGAAGTGGCGAGTCCCGGAACGGACAGGGCCTTGCGCTCGGACAGGGAGTGGTCGATTTTCGCCGGCAGGGGCGTCCGCGTCCTGCTCCGCGGCGAAGGGGAGTGGCTGCGGGGGCGCATAGAGGGCGCCGGCGGCGGAGAAGTGCGGCTCGCCTGTCCGGGAGGCTCGCGCGTCATTGGGCTCGAGGCCGTGTCCAAGGCTCGGCTCGATTCTTCACAGGAGGGAGACTAAGTCATATGGCTTCCGAAATGGCAGAAGCGATACGGCAGCTCATCAACGAGAAGGGCATATCCGAGGACCTCATCGTAAAGACGGTCGAGGATGCCCTCATGGCCGCATACAAGAAGAAGTACGGCACGAACGAGAACGCCGTCGTCCGATTCAAGGACAATTACGAAGGCGTGGACGTCTACGCCAAGAAGACCATCGTCGAGGACGTGGACGATCCGGTCCTGGAGATCTCCCTCGAGGAGGCGCAGGAGATGGCGGACGGCGCCGAGGTCGGCGACATCCTCGAGCTGCCCGTCGATCCTCACGAATTCGATCTCCAATCGGTCATGCTGGCCAAGCAGACTACCCGCCAGTCGCTCCGCGAGATATCCCGCGACACGCAATACGCCGAGTACAAGTCGAAGGTCGGCGAGATAATCATCGGGTACTACCAGCGGGAGAAGAACGGCAACATCTTCGTCGACCTCGGCAAGATCGAGGGCCTCTTTCCCAAGAAGTACCAGTCGCCGCGCGAGACCTACCACCCGAACGACAGGATCAAGGCGATGATCGTCGAGGTGGAGAAGGGGCGGATGGGTCCTCTCATCATCCTTTCGCGCACGCACGCGGAGTTCGTGAGGAAGATCCTGGAGCTCGAGGTTCCCGAGATATACGACAAGGCGGTCGACGTCTTCAAAATCGTCCGCGAGCCCGGCTACCGGACGAAGATCGCCGTCTATTCGAACCGCGAGGATATCGACCCGGTGGGCGCCTGCGTCGGCCTCAAGGGCATACGCATTCAGGCGATCATCCGCGAGCTCGAGGGCGAGAAGGTCGATATCCTCAAGTACGAAATCGACTCCAAGCGCTTCATCCGCAACGCCCTCTCGCCGGCCGAGGTCAAGGACGTATATGTCCTCGACGAAGCCAAGCACCAGGCCCTGGCGGTCGTCGCGGACAGCCAGTTGTCGGTCGCGATAGGTAAGCAGGGGCTCAATGTCCGCCTTGCCAACCGGCTCTGCGATTGGAGCATCGACGTCAAGACGGAGGAGCAGTTCCTCCAGATGGATCGCGGCGCCGACCTGAAGCGGGCGGTGTCCGAGCTGTTCGGCGAAGCGGAGCCCGAAGAGGCGGCGCGGATCGCCGATCTTCCGGGCATCGAGCCCGAGTGGTCCGCCGCCCTCGAAGCCGCGGGCGCGGCTTCGGTCGAGGATTTCCTGGCGCTCTCCAAGGAAGCCCTCGCCGCCGTCGAGGGCCTCTCGGCGGAAGCTGCCGAGAAGATACAGGCGATCGTCGACGAGAACGTCGAGGTGGTAGAGGACGAGAGGGAGGAGCCGGCGGAGGCCGCTCCCGACTCCGCCGATGTCTATGAGTGCCCCGACTGCGGATCGCGCGTGACCCCGGAGATGACGCGCTGCCCCAACTGCGGCGTGGAACTGAGTTTCGAGTACGAGGACGACTAGGAAGCGTAAAGGGAGCGTATGACGGACAATACCGAGAATCCGCAGAAGAAGGCGAATCTCATAAAGCAGCCTAAAGCCCGCCCTCTAGCGGGGCCCCAGGCGGGGGCGCAGGAGCCGGAGGAAGCGGCGCTGGCCGCGCCCGCGGGAACGGGGGCGCCCGGGGCCGCCGAGCACGATTCGTCCGGCGAGAAGCGCAAGGTCGTCGTCGTCAAGAAGAAGGTCGTCCTGAAGAAGCCCCAGGCCCGCGTCGTCGCCCATCACGAGGAAGGCGCGGCCCCGGTCGAGGAAAAGGCTCCGCAGCCGAGCGCCGAGCGCCAGCAATCCCCGGAGCCGGAGACGCGGAAGGCCGAGGCACCTCGCCTCGAGGCTGCTCGGCCCGAGGCTCCCTCCGCGGAGCCCTCTCGCGGCGTGGCCCCTCGCCCTGAAGCGCCTCGCCCCGAAGCGCCTCGCCCCGAAGCTCCTCGCCCTCAATCGCCCCGTCCCCAATCGCCGCGCCCAGCGGGCGCCGCTCCGGGCTACGGGGATCGTCCGGCCCCCAGGCCAGGATATGGAGACAGGCCGCCGCGCCCTCCCCTGGGCAACGGCTCCGACAGGACCTATGGCCCCGGCGGCTCGCCCAGCAGCCAGAGACCCGGCGGATACGGCGATTCTCGCTATCCCTCCTCCGACCGTTCATACGGCGGGAGTCAGGGCGGAGCTCGTCCAGGCTATCAAGGCCAGGGCGGCTACGGCCCTCCCGGCGGCGCTCGGCCGGGAGGATACCAGGGCGGGGGCTACCAGGGCCAGGGTGGCGGCTATGGCGGTCAGCGGCCAGGCGGCTACCAAGGTCAAGGCGGTTATGGTGCTCCGGGCGGACCGCGTCCGGGAGGGTACCAAGGAGGAGGCGGCTATCAGGGTCAGGGCGGCGGCTACGGCGGTCAGCGTCCGGGCGGCTACCAAGGCCAGGGCGGCGGCTACGGCGGTCAGCGTCCGGGCGGCTACCAAGGTCAAGGGGGCGGCTACGGAGCCCAGCGACCCGGCGGTTACGGGGCGCAGCGCTACGGCAGCGGCCCCGGGCGACCGGGAGGCTATGGCGGACCAGGGCGCGGCGGACCAGGCGGAAGGCCGGGCTCCGGCCCGCCTCCGATCGGCTCCGGGAAGACGGCCGCCAGGAAGCCCATCTCCAGGCGCAAGCCGTCCTTCAACAAGCGCGAGGACGAGGCCGAGAAGGCGCTGCAGCTGAAGAAGAAGGCGGAAGCCCGGGCGATGGCGATCCCCAAGGAGATCGACATCATGGAGGCGATCTCCGTCTCCGAGCTCGCGAAGAAGATGAACATCAAGCCGGCCGAGCTTATCGCCAAGCTCATGGCCCTCGGCGTCATGGCGACGATCAACCAGAAGATCGACGCGGACACCGCGACCATCCTCGCCGAGGAATACGGCTGCGCGGTCCATATAGTCTCTCTTTACGACGAGACGGTCATCGAGAAGGCCGAGGACAAGCCCGAGGACTTGGTCCATCGCGCTCCGATAGTCACGGTAATGGGCCACGTCGACCACGGCAAGACGAAGCTGCTGGACGCGGTGCGCAAGACGGATGTCGTCGCCGGCGAGTTCGGCGGCATCACGCAGCACATCGGGGCCTACCAGGTGGAGACGCCCAAGGGCAAGATCACGTTCCTGGATACTCCAGGCCACGCCGCCTTCACGAAGATGCGCGCGCGAGGAGCCGACATCACCGATATCGTCGTCCTCGTCGTCGCCGCGAACGACGGCGTGATGCCTCAGACCCGCGAGGCCATCGACCACGCCAAGGCCGCGAAGGTCCCCATCATCGTCGCGGTCAACAAGGTGGACCTGCCCGAGGCCAACGTCGACAGGGTTAAGACGCAGCTCTCCGAGCTCGGGCTCCAGCCCGAGGAGTGGGGCGGAACGACCATCTTCTGCGAGATATCCGCGCTCAAGAAGCAGGGTATCACCGAGCTGCTCGACGCCATCCTCCTGCAGGCGGAGGTCCTCGAGCTCACCGCCAACCATGTTCGACGGGCGGAAGGCAAGGTCATCGAGTCGCGCATCGACCAGGGAAGGGGCATCGTCGCCACGATCATACCCGAGCGCGGCACCCTGCATATCGGCGATTCCTTCGTCGCGGGAATATTCCCCGGCAAGGTGCGCGCCCTGTTCAACGACAAGGGAGAGAGGATAGACGAGGCTCCGCCCTCCATGCCCGTCGAGGTCATCGGATTCGAGGGCATGCCCAATGCCGGCGATCCCTTCGAGGCCGTGGAGGACGAGAAATTCGCCCGCGCCATCTCGGATAAGAGGCAGGAGCTCAAGAAGTACGAGGAAGCCAAGAACGTAAAGAAGGTCACGCTCGACAATCTCTACAGCACCATCAAGGCCGGAGACGTGCAGGAGCTCAAGGTCGTCATAAAGTCGGACGTCCAGGGCTCGGCGGAGGCCCTCAGGGGATTGCTCGAGAAGCTGTCCACGGGAGAGGTCCGGCTCAACGTGCTGCGCGCGGCGGCCGGAGCGATCACCGAGGACGACGTGATGCTGGCCTCGACCTCCGATGCCATCGTCATCGCCTTCAACGTGAGGCCCAGCCCCGCAGCCAAGCTCCTCGCCGACCGCGAGAAAGTGGACATCCGGAAGTACAACATCATCTACCGCGCCGAGGAAGAGATCCGCAAGGCGATGGAAGGCATGCTGGCCCCCGACCTGAAGGAGCAGGAGATCGGCAAAGTCGAAGTGCGCGAGATCTTCAAAGTGCCGAAGATCGGGATCGTCGCGGGCTCCTTCGTCCTAGAAGGCGCGGTCAGGCGCAATTGCCAAGTCCGCGTCATACGCGACTCGGTGGAAGTCTTCCACGGCAAAATCAACTCCCTCCGGCGCTTCAAGGACGACGCCAAGGAAGTGCTCGCCGGATTCGAGTGCGGCATCGGGATCGAGGATTGCAACGACCTGAAAGTCGGCGACCTCCTCGAAGTCTTCGAGACCATCGAGATCGCTCGTACCTTAGGCTCGCCCGTGAAGGCCGCCGAAGGCGCGCAAGGCGGCGAGAATGGACGAGATAAGGCGTAGGCGCGTCGAGGAGCAGCTCCGCGACGTGATCGCTTCGCTCATCCTGGGCGGCCAGGTCAAGGATCCGCGGGTCGGTCCCTTCGTCTCGGTCACGAGAGTGGAGGCGGCGCGCGACCTTTCCGCGGCTAAAGTGTTCGTATCGGCCTTCCCGGGCGCCGAAGGGGACGAGGCGGCGCTCGTCCAGTCCGTCGAGGGGCTCGCGAACGCCGCAGGCTTCATCCAGTCCCAAATCGCCAAGCGGATGAAGACGAGACTGACGCCTCATCTGACTTTCATAGCGGATAAAGGCATCAAAGAGGGCTTCGAGCTCAACGAAAGGATGAAGGGACTCTTCTCGTGACGCTTCCCGCGGGAAACCGGCCCCGTTCGGGACTGGCGCTCCTGCGCAAGCCCGAGGGCATCACGTCCTTCAGGGCGCTGGCTCCGGTCAAGCGCGCGGTGGGCACCGGCAAGGTAGGACACGCGGGGACTCTCGACCGCTTCGCGCGAGGCCTTTTGGTGGCCCTTGCCGGCTCCTACTCCCGCCTTTCGCCCTACGTAATGTCGGGAACGAAGTTCTATCGCGGTCGCGTCGCCTTCGGCTCGGAGACCGACACTCTCGATCCCGAGGGCAAGGTGATAGCCGTCGCTCCGGCTCCCTCCGAGTCCTGTCTGCGGGACGCCTTGCCGGCGTTCAGGGGCACGATACTTCAGCGGCCACCCGCGTACTCGGCTGTCCGCATAGCAGGCAGGAGGGCCTACAGGATAGCGCTCGAGGGCGGGGAGCCCCAGGTCAGGGAAAGGACGGTCGAGGTCTTCTCCCTCGAGCTCGTCTCCTACGAAGACGGCGACGCCCTCATCGAGGTGCGCTGCTCGAGCGGTACCTACATACGCTCGTTGGCCCGCGACATCGCCGCGGCCTGCGGTTCCAGGGGCCACGTGCGCGCCCTGGAACGGCTGGCCATCGGACCATTCCGCGTCGAGGACGCCGTCGATCCCGAAGCCTTCGATCCTCGGACCGATCTTAGGCGGCTGGGGCCGGAGGATGCCGCTGCGCTGGGGCTCAGGGCAATCGGCCTCGACAAGGCGGACCTGGAAACGCGATTCCGCAATGGCGGGAGGATCGAGGCCGGTGCCTTCTCCGTCCTGGACGGAGGTCCGAGCGCCGTCGGGCTCGAAGCCGCCGTCTTCGGTTCTGGAGGCGAGCTGCTCGGCGCGATCCTACTCGGCGCCGAGGGACCGACCTACAAGGTCGTCATGCCCGCCGCCGAGGATCCGATCTTCGAGAGGCCCAGCTCGTGAAGGTCCTTTCCTGGGATGAATTCCGATCGGAAAGGGCCTCGGCGCCGATCGCGGCGGTGATCGGAGTCTTCGACGGCCTGCACATCGGGCACAGAGAGCTCGTGGGAAGGGCGTTGGGCAAGTCGGGGCTCGCGTCGACCGTGATTACCTTCGAGAAGAATCCCAAGCGGCTGCTGTCGCCCGAGGGCTTCCGCGGAGACATATCGACCCTCGATCAGAAGCTTTCGCTCCTCGAATCGGCGGGCGTGGACCTCTGCGTGCTGATTGACTTTTCCGGCGATTTCAGTAAACTGCCAGGAAGGCAATTCCTGTCGATGCTTCACGATAGCGGAGATCTCCGCTATCTCGCGGTGGGCGGCGATTTCCGCTGCGGACACCGCCTCGATACCGATGCGGAGGGCGTTCGACAATTTTGCGGGGACCGTTCGATCGAGTTCGAGCTGCTCGGCGCCGTGCATTGGGCGGGCCATCCCGTCAGCTCGAGCAGGATCAGGAAAGCCATCGTCGCCGGCCACCTTGAAGACGCCGCGCATATGCTCGGTAGGCCGTACGAGATCGATCTTCGGGGCGCGGCGGCCTCGACCTCGGGGCGCTTCGCGCCGACGGGAGGCCAGGCTTGTCCACCGCCGGGTCCTTACGAGTCTCGGGTCTCGTTCGGCGCGGGAAGCTCATCCGGGGAAGTCGCCGTGGCCGCCGGTCCCGCGGAGCCTCCGGGACTCGGCCCCCGGCTGACGGCGCGACTGGGGACGGATGGATCGTGGTCCTTCCCCGTCGAGGGAGCGGCGGCCCGGCTTTCCGTCCCGATCGGTCTGCGCCTCATTCGTAGGTTATCAAGAGATTAGAAGGAGATAGAGAAGATGGCGTTGACCAAAGAGGACAAGGCCCGGGTCGTGCTCGAGCATGGAAAGAGCGAGAAGAACACCGGCGCCGCCGAGACACAGATCGCCCTCCTTTCCGAGCGCATCACCATGCTCACCGAGCATTTCAAGGTCCACAAGAAGGACACCAATTCGAGACGGGGCCTTCTCAAGCTCGTAGGCCAGCGCCGCCGCCTGCTCAAGTACCTGCAGCGCACGAACTTGACTGGCTATCGTGAGCTTATCGAAAAGCTCGGTATCCGTAAGTAGCATCCGCTTCGATCCTGAGCGGCTAAGCCGCGGGGACGGGAAGGCCCGGCCGGAACGGCACGGGCCTATTTGCGTCAGCTCGCACCAAGAAGGAAAACATGGTACACAAGCTATCCTGTAAGATCGGCGACGAGGAGCTGGTCCTCGAAACAGGCCGCATGGCCAAGCAGGCCAACGGCGCCGTTTTCGCGACCTATGGCGGTTCCGCGGTCATCGCGACAGCCTGCTGCTCCGACGAGGCCAAGGAGGGACTGGATTTCGTCCCCCTGACCGTCGAGTACAACGAGAAGTTCTACGCCGCAGGCAAGATCCCCGGCGGCTTCGTGAAGCGAGAGACGAGGCCCAAGGACCGCGAGATCCTCGTCTCGCGGATAATCGACAGACCCATGCGGCCCCTCTTCGACAAGGCCTTCGGCCGCGAGATACAGGTCGTGCCCACCTGCATCTCCTTCGACGGCGTGGTGCCGCCGGACATCATCGGCATAGTCGCGGCGAGCGCGGCGGTCCACATCTCGGACATTCCCTTCGCCGGGCCCATCGCCGGCGTGCGAGTGTGCCTCGTCGACGGCGCCTACGCGATCAACCCGACCCACGATCAGATCAAGAAGTCCAAACTGGAGATCGTCGTCGCCGGCACGGCGCAGGGCATCACCATGGTGGAGGGCCACGCGGAGGAAGCCTCCGAGGAGGACATGCTCGGCGCCATCGAGGTCGCCAAGAAGCCCATCGCGGAGATCTGCGGCCTGATAGTCAGGCTGCGCGAGCTCGCCGGCAAGGAGAAGCTGCCGCTGTCGCCCTTGAAGGTCGAGCTCCAGAGGTCGGCCGAGATACGAGCCTACGCGCAGCCGCTTCTTTTATCGGCCCTATTCACGAAGGTAAAGCAGGAACGCTATGCGGCCGTGCGATCCGCCATCGAGCAATCGCGCGCGAAGTTCGCCGACGTCCTGACCGACGATATCCAGAGGAAACTCTTCGACGCCCTCATGGAGGAGATCCAGTACGACACTCTCAGGGGCGGCATCCTCGACAAGGGAGTGCGGGTCGACGGCCGCGGCCTCGAGGATATCCGGCCCATCAGCTGCGAGGTCAACGTCCTCAAGCGCACACACGGGTCTGCGCTCTTCACGCGGGGGGAGACGCAGGCTTTGGGGGTGACCACGCTCGGCACCGTCTTCGACGAGCAGATCCTCGACGACATCGAGGGCGACAGGCGCGACCGCTTCATGCTGCACTACAACTTCCCGCCATTCTCGGTCGGAGAGGTCGGCAGGCTCGGCACCGGCAGGCGCGAGATCGGCCACGGCCACCTCGCCCGCCGCGCCATCGAAGAGGTATTGCCGACGAAGGAGCAGTTCCCCTATACGATCCGCGTCGTATCCGAGGTCCTCGAGTCCAACGGCTCCTCCTCGATGGCCACGGTCTGCGCCGGCACTCTGTCCCTTCTCCAGGCGGGCGTGCCCCTCAAGATGCCCGTGGCGGGGATAGCGATGGGCCTCATCACCGAGGGCGACCGCTACGCGGTGCTCTCGGACATCCTGGGGGACGAGGACCATCTCGGGGACATGGACTTCAAGGTCGCCGGATCCACCAGGGGCATCACCGGCTTCCAAATGGATATCAAGATCGCCGGCGTATCCACGGAGATCCTGGAGAAGGCCCTCGCGCAGGCGAAGCGCGGCCGCCTGCATATCCTCTCCATAATGGAGAAGACGATCGCCGCCCCCTCGGCGGAGATATCGGAGTACGCCCCGAAGGTCGTCACCGCCAAGGTCGACGTCGAGAAGATCGGGGCGATCATCGGGCCGGGCGGGAAGAACATCAAGGCTCTCTGCGAGATGTTCAACGTCAAGATCAACGTGGACGACGATGGCTCCGTGACGATCTACGGAGCCAATCAGAAGGCGGCCTATGACGCCAAGGACGCCATCATGGGAATCGTCGAGGACCCGATAGTCGGCACCATCTACGAGGGCGTCGTCAAGCGCGTCATGGATTTCGGCGCCTTCATCGAGATCCTCCCCGGCAAGGAAGGTCTCTGCCACATATCGCGGCTGTCCAAGACCCGCATCGAGAAGGTGACCGACGTGGTCCGCGAGGGCGACAAGATAAAGGTCAAGCTCCTCGAGGTGGACAGGCTCGGTCGCCTCAATCTCGCGGCTCTGGACGCCCTGGACGAGAACGGCAACGTGCCCATGCCGGAGCGGCACGGGCCCTCGGCGGACGAGCCGCGACGCGACGATTCGCGTCGTGATGAGCCGCGACGCGATGATTCGCGACGCGATGAATCGCGACGCGATGATTCGCGACGGCCCTTCGACCGCGACAGGGGCCCTCGGAGGGACGATTCCCGGAGGAGATAGGATGATTTCGACCCTGCGCCTCCCCTGTGGCGCCGCCGTGGCGGCGGAGACCGCACAGGGGGCGAGGTCCTTCGCCGCGGGCTTCTGGTTCCCCATCGGCTCCAGGCACGAAGCCCCGCACGAGCGGGGCTTCGTGCATTTCGTCGAGCATATGACCTTCAAAGGCACGGCCAGGCGGAGCGCGGCCGGCATATCCCGCGAGATCGACAGAGTCGGGGGATACATAAACGCCTTTACCGATCGCGATTCCCTATGCCTCCATTGCCAGGTACCCGGCGCCCACTGGCGGCTCGCCCTGGACGTGCTGGCGGACATGGCCTTGGGCTCGATCTTCCGGGCCGAGGACTTCGAGCGCGAGCGCGAGGTCATCGCGAGCGAGATCCTCTCGGCCGGCGACGATCCCGAGGAGTGCTCCCATGACGAATTCCTGTCCGCGATCTGGCCCGGCGACCCCCTGTCCAGGAAGATCGCGGGGGAGCCCGAGGATGTCCGTCGCATAGCCCGCGACTCCCTCTATGCCTTCTACCAATCCGAATTCTCCCCATGGCAGCTCCTCGTCACTTCCTCGGGTCCGGTATCCTCGGTCGACGTCGCCGAGGAGCTGTCGCGCATCCTCGACGGCGTCGTCGATCGGGCGGCTTCCCTCCGGCCGCCCTTATCCTCCCGAGCGGCATCCCAGCCGCGCGCCGGGACTACGCCGTTATTCTCCGCCGCGGGCGGTTACGTGCGGGCCGACATGGAGCAGGTGCATTTTTACGACGCGGTCCAGCTCGACCCGCCCTTCGGCCGGGACGACTACTTCTCCCTCTCCGCGCTCAACGGCGCCATCGGCGAGGCATCGAGCTCGAGGCTCTTCGTCTCGCTTCGGGAGGACAAGGGCCTCTGCTACTCGGTGTACAGCGGCTTCGCCATTTCGCGAACCGAATGTCTCTGGCTGGCTTCGGCCATCGTATCTCCCGACAATCTCCCCGCGCTGGCGGCCGAGATGGACAGGCAGCTCGACGATGCCGCCGAGAAGGGCCTTGGCGACGAGGAGTGCGCGGACGCCGTCGGCCGCCTGTCGGGATCCTTCGAGCTCGCGCTCGAGGATACCGATTTCAGGATGCGCCGCATCGCCAGGCAGATATTCTTCTCGGGAGAGGCCATGACGCCCGAGGAAGAGAGGGAGAGCATCGCTCGCCTCGGGCCGGCCGAGCTCAATGCGGCCTGCGCGCGGCTCCTCGGCGGGCGAAGCCATGCGCGCTTCGCCTACGGAGGCCTATCGAGAAAGGCTGCGAGGGCGACCGGGCTCGATAAGGCGAAAGTCCCCGGTCCGGCCCCGGCGAAGCTCTCCGGTATCTCGGCGGCGGCGCGACGTGGATGAGGTCCGGGTAGCCTTCACGGCGGAACCGGGCGCCTGCGCGCCGGAATACGGGACCGAGGGCAGCGCCGGGGCCGACCTCAGGGCCTTCATCGCGGAACGCATGACGCTCGCGCCAGGAGAGCGCGCGGCCGTCCCGACGGGCATCCGCATCGAGCTTCCCCCCGGGTACGAGGCTCAAGTTCGGCCGCGCTCGGGCCTGGCCTTGAGTAAAGGAGTGACCTGCGCGAACTCCCCGGGCACGATCGACTCGGATTATCGCGGCGAGATAAAGGTGATCCTGGTCAACCTCGGCAGCGAGACGGTCGCCATCGCCAACGGCGACCGGATCGCCCAGCTTGTCGTAGCTCCGGTATCGCGGGCGCGTTTCGAGAAAGCCGCATCCATCGGCCGGACCGAGCGAGGCTCGGGCGGCTTCGGCTCGACGGGAATATGATAGACGATGCGGCGGCGACCTTCCTCGACGGGCCGCCGCGGGCGAGCTCGCGGCCGCAATGGCGGCCGCGCCACTCGGTGATCGTCGGCTACGTCTCGCGGGAATTCCTCTTCGGCTTCGTGGTCTGCTTCCTCTTCTTTTTCGCGGTGTTCTTCGTGAACCAGATCCTCCTGATGGCGGAGGATATCCTCTCGAGGAAGGCGCCTCTCCGGGACGTCATCCTCCTCCTCATATACGCCCTGCCGTCCGTGATAGCCATGTCCTTCCCCTTCGCCTCCCTCGTCGGCGCCCTCATGGCCGCAGGAAGGCTGTCCTCGGACAACGAGATGCTCGCGGTCATGGCGGCGGGCATCGCTCCGAGGCGGGCCTTCGCTCCCTTTCTGGCCCTCGGCCTCCTCTTCTCGATCGTGTCCTTCGCGATGAACGACTATTTCCTCCCGCGGGGCAGCATCGAGTTCGGAAAGCTGTCGCGGAAGCTGGTCGCTTCGACTCCCGCCCTCGAGCTGCGACCATGGTCCTCGAAGCGGTACAAGGACATCACGGTGGTCACGGGAGCGATGAGCGGCTCGAAGATCAGGAATCTCCTCATTTTCGATCGGAGCGAGGAGGGGAGCGCGAGGGTCATATCCGCGGGCGAAGCCGGCCTGGGCGTCGACGAGGCGAGAGGCGACGTGGTCCTGGAGCTGTCCGACGTCTGGCAGCAGACGGTGAAGAGCGGGGAGGACGACCGCTTCGAGTGGTCCCGCGCATCGAATATGGAGTACCGCATCTCGACGAGGGGGGAAGGCAACGACTCGGCCGTCCTCGGGCCCCGGGACATGCCTTCCGTCGACCTCGCCAAGGTGATCTCCGCCAAGGAAGCCGCGCTCGAGGTCAGGATGGCGAAGCGCGACGAGGACATCGCCTCCGCCCGGGATTCGCTCGCCGCGGCCTACGACGCGGAGGTCGCCGACGGCTCGCCCTGGCCCAATTCGGCCCAGAGGCTCGCCGCGAGTCTCGCCTCGCTTCGCTCCTTCGGGACGGACAAGCCTTCCGACCGCACTCTCCAAGTCTACCAGCTCGAGTACTTCAAGAAATTCTCCATCCCCTTCGGCGCGCTGTTCTTCGTGGTGCTGGCCTTTCCCCTGGGCCTCCTCGCCAAGAAGTCGGGCAGGACCATGGGATTCGGCGTAGGCATCCTCGTCTCGGTGATATATTGGGCCCTCCTCCTCGGCGGGCAGACCCTCGGCGCGAGGCTCGCCTGGTCGCCTTTCTGGTCCACCTGGGCTCCCAACGCCGCCGTGCTCCTCGTCGGGCTGGCGCTCTGGATCGCGCGTCTCAGGACGCGCTGAAGGCAGAAATGAGGCGCGCGACCACGCTCAGGCTCTATCTGATCAGAGTCTTCCTCCCGACTCTCGGGGCCTCCCTCGGCCTCTTCGCCCTCATCCTTGAGCTGGTCGACCTGTTCTCGAGCCTGTGGCGCTACCTCTCCCAGGAAGCGCCCCTGCTCTCCATCCTCAAGGTGATGGCGCTGTACCTGCCTACCGCCCTGTCGAACGGTCTGCCTATCGCCCTCCTCTTCGCCGCGGCTTACAGCCTGGCCACTCTCTATGCGGATAACGAGCTTACCGTGGTGTTCGGCTCGGGGGTTTCCCTCAGGAGCTTCACCGCGCCCCTGTTCGCCGTGGCCGCCCTCCTATGCGCCGTTTCCTTCTATTTCGACGATGGAGTCGTGCTCAGGACGATAAAGGGCAAGAACGAGCTTTCGCGCCAGCTCCTCAACCAGAAGGAATCGTTGAGCAACCCGGATGTGACGGTCATCTCGAGGGAGGGCGCGGTTATCTACCGCGCCCAGTTCTACGACGACTCGACCAAGAGCCTCACCGGGGTCAGCGTCGTCGAGCGCGACGCTTCGGGCGAGCCTGTCGCGAGGACGGAGGCCGCCACGGCGCGCTGGAGCGATGACAAGTGGATCTTCGGCCGCGTACGCCGCTTCGAGAGGACAAGCGACGGCTCATGGACCGACAAGTCCTACGGCACCTGGGATTCGGGGATGCTCGACGAGAGGCCGGACGCGTTCCGCAGCCAGAACCGGGACCTGGAAGAGCTTTCCGTCGCGGATCTGGGGGTGTACGTGACCTTCCTGAAAAGGGCGGGCCTGCCCTCCGCGGCGGCCGTGGCCGAGGGGAACAAGCGCTTCAGCTTCGCCTTTACCCCACTCGTGGTCGTCCTCCTAGCGGGCTCCGCAGGGGGAAGGTTCCGCAAGAACGTTTTGCTCGCCAGCCTGCTGACGAGCCTCGTCGCGGCGACGATGTACTACGTTGCCCAGATGATCTGCATGCTTCTCGCGAAGACGGGAGCCATCGACCCGCGCGTAGGGGCATGGGCGCCGCTCGTCGTCTTCCTCACTGCGGGCGTCCTGCTCTTCAGGGCCGCGAGGACCTAGCAGGCTGTTGAAATACTCGAAGCATTTCAACAGCCGGCCTTGCAATTGCTCGAAAAGCTAACGCTTTTCTGCGCAATTGCAGAAATCAAGGTAGTGTTGAAAAAGGTTCCATAGCCTTTTTCAACACCCTGCCAGGGGGACCGATGGATTCGAGGGGAATTTTCGTCAAAGATGCCGCCGATCCGGACACTCGGGCCAGGACGGGGCGCATTTTCCTGCCCCATGGCGAGGTCGAGACCCCCGCCTTCATGCCGGTAGGGACGAATGCGGCGGTCAAGGCCATCGGGCCCGAGACCCTCGCGGAATTGGGCTTTCCCATAATATTGGCGAATACCTACCATTTATACCTGAGGCCGGGCTTCGAGACGGTTCGCGCGGCGGGCGGCCTCCACGGCTTTACCGGATGGAGCGGCAACTTCCTCACGGATTCGGGCGGCTTCCAGGTCTTCTCGCTGGCGTCGCTGCGAAGGCTCAGCGAAGAGGGCGTGAGCTTCCGGTCCCACATCGACGGCGCCCGTAATTTCATATCTCCCGAAGAGGCGGTAGAGGCCCAAACGGCTTTCAACAGCGATATACAGATGCAGCTCGACATCTGCACTCCCTGGGGCGTCGAGGAAGCCGAGGCGAGGAAGGCTGCAGACCTGACGACGCGCTGGGCGGCGCGGGCCAAGGGGCTTTGGCTCGCCAAGCGGGACGAAGGCTACCGCGGCGAACTCTTCGGCATAGTCCAAGGCAATTTCAGCAGGGCCCTGCGCGAAAGGAGCTCGGCAGAGATATCGGCCCTCGACCTGCCCGGGATCGCCATCGGCGGGCTCTCGGTCGGAGAGCCCCACGATGTCTTCTCGGAGTTCCTCGCCTATACTGCGGCCCTCCTTCCCGAGGACAAGCCCCGCTACCTCATGGGGATAGGCACGCCGGACTACATCCTCGAGGCCGTCGAGAACGGAATCGACATGTTCGATTGCGTCTTCCCGACCAGGACTGCGCGCAACGGGCTAATATTCACGGCCGGAGGTCCGATAGCCATAAAGAAGGCGATCTACGAGAGGGATTTCGGCCCCCTCGATCCGACATGCGGATGCAAAGTATGCCGCGACCACAGCAGGGCATATATCCGTCACTTGTACAAATGCGAGGAGATCCTGTATGCGATGCTCGCTACCTACCATAACCTCTATTTCATACGCGACTTCGTCGCGCGGATACGCGAGAGCATTCGCCGGGGCGAATTCCTCGCCTTCAAGCGCAAGTTCCTCGCGGGCTACGCGTCGAAGGGCGATCAGGTCCCCGCGCCCTGACAGGGCGGCCCCTCTCGCGCTGGCCCTCGCCTGCGCCCTTTGGCCCGCGGCAGCGCTCTGGTCCCAGGAACCCGCGGCCCCGCCGCCCGTCGCGCAGGCCGCCGCGCCCTCGACCGATCCCGCGGCGCAGCTCGAGGCGAAAAGGCGGGATACGATCCGCTACGGAATCGACTCCGAGATCACCGACCTCGTCAAGGAACTCGCGAACGAGAAGGAAGGCCGTTACGACGGGGACCTGCTCGGGCTCTTCGAAGCTTCCAGGAGCCCCAAGCTGCGATCGACCATACTCGATTTCCTCGCCTCGCTCGAATGGAAGGGCGCGGAGAAGTCGGCGCTGGGCATCGTGGACGATAGGGACAACCAGGACGCCGATCTCGTGAGCTCCGCGCTGATGTACTTGGCTGCCGTAAGGTCCAAGGATGCGCTGCGCCTCTCCGAGGCCTTGATCAAGGAAGATAACAAGAAACTGCTGCCCGCCCTGGTCAGGCTGATGGGAAGGGCCGGCGGCGAACCCGAAGAGACACTTCTCCTCGGCTGGTTCGACGGCGACTCGACGACCCCCGCGCTGAAAGAGGAGGCGATAAAGGCGCTCGGGGAGATAGGCTCCGCGAAGGCGGCCGAGCGCCTGGGCAAGCTCGTGCAGGACAATACCGCCGGGAAGGCCGAAAGGATGTTCGCCTGCGACTCCCTGGCGAAGATCAAGGACGACTCTTGTGTACAGAGCCTCGCGAAGGCGGCGAACGATCAGGACCCCGACGTGCGGACCGCGGCGATCCAGGCCTTGGGCGCATTCGCCGCGGGGACAGGAGCCCCGGGGAGCTCGGCGAAGAGCGCCATCGCGGAGGCTCTTCGCGATTCCTACCCGAAAGCGCGTCTCGCGGCCTGCAGGGCCGCGGCGGCGGGCAAGGTAGCCGAAGCCCTGCCTTTCCTGCGCTACAAGGCGCAGAGCGACCCGGAGCAGTCGGTGCGCGGCGAGGCTTGCCGCTCCCTGGCGATCCTGGGCGCGGCCGCGGTCGGCCTGGACGCCGCGGGCGCCGATAGCCCGTTCGCCTTCCTGCGCGGAAGGCTCGACGACAAGAGCGGGGACGGAGCGCTCAAGGTACTCTGCTTCGGCCTCCTCGCGCGCTACGATCCCGCGGGCTCCTTGCCGGCCCTAGAGGCCAGGCTGTCGGCGGAGGCCTCCGAGAAGGACAGGACTTTCTATACCGCTCTCGCGCGAGAGGTAGCGAACGCGGACAAGGCGCCCGGTATCGGCGCGCTCGCCCGCATATTGCTTTCGGACAAGGAGTACCTCATTCGCGTAGCGGGAATCGAGTGGATCCGAAAGAACAAGGCGCCGGATCTGGAGCCGGAGCTGGAGCGGCTGGCGCAGTCGGATCCCTCGGAGATGATCCGCAAGCGAGCCGCCGACGCCTTGAAAGCATTTCAGTGAAAAGCTAGTAGTGGGGAAGGGCGGTCGAGGATTCCGCGGTAGGCCGAGTATCTTCGATCGGCTAACGCGGGACGCATGGGCGGCTCGATGGAAACGGACCCCACTATCGCTATTTCGCGGTCAGTCCCGGCGTCTCTATGCAATGCAGGAGCCTGTTTATCTTGTCCGCCGGTTTCTCGTAGGCGAGGAATCTGAGCGTGAGCGGATATCCCGATCTCGAGATCATGGGAATATCCTTGCCCAGGCAATCCTCAACGGGGCCTTCGAGCTGGGGGAAGAGCTCGGGTCGCAGAGGGACGAAGGCCAGCTTCTCCCCGTCGTAATGGAGTTCGGCGGACCTTCTGGGAACGCTTACGAGGAACACGAGGAAGTCGCTCGAGCCGCCTCCGACCGATTTCGAGCCGCCCGCGGAGAGGCTCTGGACATTGCGCATGCCGATATGGGGATTCTGCTCGGCGACGACGAGCTCTACCCGCAAGGAGCCGGGCCTGACGACGCGGGTCGCATAGGTCGCCGCGCCGGAGCGCGCCTTCGCATCCGCAGCCCCCGATTGCGCCGCGGCCGGAGCCCGCCGCCCCGATGCCTCCGCGAGCAAGGCGACCGTGCGGTCGGCTTCGGCCTTCCTCTGGGCGAGGAGGGCGGCTGCGCTGTCGTCTATGGCGCTCTCTCTCCCTCCCTTCGCTGCCGTATCCGATCCCGCGCCCCGGGCCGATTCCTCCTTCGCCTTTCGAGCGGCCTCGGCGAGCAGGGCCGATGTCCGAGCGGCCTCCTCCCTGCGGCTCGAGGCCATTTCTTCGGCGGATCGGGACGAAGAGGCTCCGCGTTCGAGCTCGCCGGCCGACGAGCTCGCCGCCGCGGCGCCGAGAGCCGCCTTGGTATCCGCGGCGCCGGGCGATGCGCTCGCGACGACCGCTAGACGGGGCCCCGGCGCGGCCGTCGACGCGGTGGCCGCGCCGTATGCCGCGTCCGAGCCCAGCACGGCCGCGGCGATGGGCGCCTCGGCGCGCCTGGGCATGCGCCTGAGCATGATTATGGCGCCGAGCAGGGCCGCGAGACCCAAGAGGAGGACGAGGGCGAAAAGCGCCACACGGGCTCCCGATCGCAGAAGGGCCGCGAGAGGGCTGCGCTCCAGGCTCAGATCGAGTATTCCCGTATCCGGGCTGACGCGGATCCCGTTGGCGAAATGCAGTCTGATCTGGAGCTTGGATTCGCCTTGCGGCAGCGTGTCCGGCAGGAGGACGGGTACGTCCATAGACCCCGAGCGCCCGCCTTGGAGAGTGAGGAAGACCTTGTTGGCGAGTATGTCGGCGTCGCCGAGGCGGACGCGGTCGAGTTCCAGCCCGACGGGCGATTCGGAGCCGTTGTCGAGCTTGAGCGGGAAGGAGAAGGAGTAGTCCTTCTTGCCCAGCGGGCCCGGGAATTCGACCGCGGGAAGAGCCAGGCTCCTCCTGGCGATTTCGGCCTTTCCGTCGGCGGAGAAATCCGAGACCTTGGCGCCGAGGGCGGACGCGACCGCGTCGAGATAGGACCTGCCCTGGGCTTCCGGGCTGCCCGGCGCCGGCGCGCCGCGCTCGCCGGGCTTCGGGAAGGGGAGCCTGATGATGTGGACCGGCCATCCGTTGGCGCGGATCTTGGCCGCAGCAGCCTCGATCTCGGCCGCGACCTTCTCGGGGGCCATCCCGAAAGTCGGGCTCGAGGGAGGCGGGTTATGCACGCCGTCGGTGATCACTACGATCACCTTGCGCCTGCTCTCGGGGAGGTCCGCCACGTACTGGTAGAGGTAGCTGAGCGCCCCGACGAGGTCGCTGTAGCGGGCGAGCGGATAGAGGAGGTAGAGCCGCCCGAGGACCGAATTGACGTCGGCCTCGGACGACATGCGTTGCGCGATCTCGGCTTGCGCGATCTCCCCGAAGCTCAGCAGGTGGAAAGTGTCGCCGTAGCGCAGATAGTCCTTTACCACGGAGGAGACGACGAAGTCGGTGACGTCCTGGAAGTAGGGGAAGACGCTCTGCGACACGTCGAGAAGCACTACGACGTCCGTGGCGTCGGAATCGCCCCCGGCGGCCCCCTGCGAGGGCGACTGCGCCACTCCGGCGAGGACCGGTCCGGTCAGCAGCGCGAAGGAAAGGGCGGCAAGGGCCGCGTAGCTTCTTTTCGACATGCTTTTTCTCCTTGCGGCCCGCCGGCCCTTACAGCTTCGCCGCCTCGATGCGCTCGACCTTGTATTGGAATTTGCGCTCGTGGATGAGGAAGCTGAGGCGCTCGCCCGCCTTGTGGTTCAGGAGCTTCTTGCCGAGGGGCGAAAGGTAGGAGATGACGTTGTTCGTCGGATCGGACTCCCAGGGACCCAGAATCGTGTAGGCCTCGGAATCGCCCGAGATCTCGTTGGCGAGGGTCACGACAGTCCCGAAGGACACTTTGCCCACCGATACGGTGGACTTGTCGAATATCTGCGCCCTCTCGATCTCGTTCTTGAGCTTCGCGACTTTGGAATTGAGCTCGTCCTGCTTTTCCTTGGCCGCCTTGTACTCCGCGTTCTCGCGGAGGTCGCCCAGGGATAGGGCGTAGGCGATTTCCTTCTGGTTGGCGGGAACCTCGACATCGAGTATCTCGGTTAGGAGGGCCTGCTTCTCGCTGTACTTGTCGGAGGTGACCATCAAGCCGCGGGATACGACCTGCTTCTCCTCCTCGCCGCCGAAGTGGAACTCGGGCCACTTCTCCATGATCTTTCGCCTCATCGACAGCTTGATGGCGGGGTCGAGGTCCTTGACGTCGCTGACGAGCATGTATACCCGCTCGATCGTCTCGGACTTGGACTCGAGGAGGTAGGATTCGAGCGTGGAATCCTTGAAGAGGATCGCCTGGACTTGCTTGTTGATCTTGCGATTCTCGGTCGTGTCCCTATGGCTCTCGATCTCCTTGAAGGTGAGGTCGAGGATGTGGACGAGGGTGATCATGATCTTCTCGTAGGAGAGACCGAGGGTCGAGAACCATTCTTCGTCCTTCAGGTTCTTGACGACCCATATGAACGCCTCCCGGTGATCCCGGTAATTCTCGACTATGTCGAGGACCATGCGTCGGAGCTTGTCCTCGTGCCCGCCGGCCTTGAGCGTCTCGAGCATCCCCGCGTTCAGCGAATATGGGAAGAGCCGGACGTAGACGTCGGCCCAGTCCGGTATGAAGTTCTTTATATGGAGGAGGAAGGAACGGCGGAGCTCGGCATCCTTGATCGCGTCGTACACGGCCACCGGATCGTCGATCTCGGCGAAGAGCTCGGCGAAGCCGAGGGTCGCCGCGCCTTTGAGGTGGGGGTACTTGGCGGCGAGTTCCTTGAGGAACAGGTAGGATGCGACGACGGTCTCGTTCGCTTGCTGATAGGAGCGCACGAACCCGGTGAAGAAGGCGAGCATCTCGGTGAAGAACTCGGAGTCGGGCTCTCCCGACTCGAGGAAGTCGCGTATATACTGCACTCGCGAGAAGAAGCTCTTCTCGGCCTTGAACTGGTTATAGACCTTCTCCTCGAACGACAGCGGCCGCTCGCGCACGATGAAGGCGGCGATGTCGTCGGTCGCGTTGCCGAAGATCGAGTCCGTCTTCAGCACCTCGCGGGCCTTGGCGCTCCATGAGTTCCATTCGCTCGCGGTGAGGACGGAGGGGACGAGCTCGGCCTTGATGTGCTTCAGGTCGGCGCGGTTGTCGAAGCTCCTGATGATGATGCGCAGGGCCCAGGCGGGATCGCTCTTCACCTTCTCCCGCAGCTTGTCCTTGGACCAAACGGCCTTGAGGACCCAGATATGCTCCTTGGAAAGGGTGGTCAGGCTGTCTATCGCCATCTTGAGGGACATCTTGTGGCCGCGGCTTTTGGCGAAGTCGATGACGATATCGTCGCCTTTTATGCTCGCGATGCGCCCGATATTCCAGGTTCGATGGTAGACGAAGTTCCCCGCGTCGAAGGCGATGTGCTTCTCGAAGTCCGCCATCGCCTCGTGCATCGCGCGATAGGATTGGGCGATGTTCGAGAGCCGGATGTAGTCCTCGAGGTGCGAGTGGTCCTTGTACTTCCCCTTGTAGCACTCGATGACGTCCTTGCGGAGCGAGGGGTTCTTCTCGTCGTAGTCGATTACGACCTTGAGGATGTCGAGGGCCGTGTTCCAGTCCTCCTTTTCCTTGTAGTAGCGGAAAAGGTCGAGGAGGAGGCCGGCGGCCTTGTCCTCGGATATCTGCTTCGCGATCTTGCGCTGGACATGGAAGAAGAAGTCGATGTCGTCGGGGCAATACTCCACGAGCTTGCCCCATATCTCCTTGACGTTCGTGGTGAGGCCCTTGTTTATGTACCGATGGAGCGCCTTCTTGTAGAAGTCCACCGCCTCGTCGACCTTGCCTTCCTTCTCGCGCTCTTCGGCGAGGGCCTTGACTATGTCGGCCTCCTCGTAGTCGACGCGGATCAGGCGTTCCCAGACCGCGTGCATGTCGTCGGGGCGCCCGTCCGAATCGTAGCACTCCGCGAGGCGGCGGAGCGCCGTCCGGTTCTCTCCGTAATCGAGGATTCGCTGGCAGACGAACTCGACGACGCTCCATTTCTTGTTGTCGGCGAAGAGGTCGAGAAGCGCCACCATGGCCGAGTCGTCGATCTGCTGGCGCATGAGGGAGAAGATGCCAGAGAGATACAGGGCGATTATGCTGGTCTTCGTGTGGGAAAGGTGCTCGTCGCAGAGCTCCTTGACCTCGTCGAGGGCCTTGTCGCGCGACGCATCCTGGGCGATCGCGTCGAGCTCCTTTAGATTCGCCGCGGAATAGGCGCTCAAGGATGCGCGAGTCCACTTCTCCTCGTTGAGCATCTCCTGGACTTTCTGGGCGATCTGCGATTCGGCCATATTGTCTCCTCTCCTAGGCTATGTACTGCTTGTAGATGGACTGATCGAGCAGCCTGATCTTGAGCAGGACCTCGTCGATCCTCGCCCTGTCTTCCTTCGCCGCGATGTAGTGATCGATCAGCCAGAAATAGCGGTTTATCAGGCGCGGCGCCACCGCGGCGCCGCCTTCTTCCTTGGATTCGTTCTCGAGCTGGTAGATCGATTGCCGGAGCTTCCCCACCTCGGCGGCCTTCAGCTCGCGCTTTATCGTGAGGATGCCCAGGAGAGCGCCGTAGACGGGCATCCACTCGTGGAGCTCGAGGCCTTTGTAGCCGAGAGAGGCCACCTTTGCCGCGAGTCGGCGTATCATCGTGCATTCGAGGAGGTCCACGTCGATGCGCCCGGGGGCGATGAAGAAGGCCTCGCGGAAAAGGGCCTTGGATCGGCGCTCCTCGCCTTGGAGGGCGTAGGCGTCGGCGAGCTGGGCCAGGACCTCCGCGTCGTCCTTCCGCTCCCGGGCCGCTGCCTCGAGGGAGCGCAGCGCCGCGACGTAATCTCCGGAACCCTTGAGGCAGATGCCCGTCCTCAGCGCGAGGTCCGCCCCGCGCGATTCTCTCTCTTCCGCCGGGAGGGCGGAATACTGGCCGAGGGCGAGGGAGAACGCGAAGCTCTTGAACGCGAAGAGGGCGCGCTCGAAATCGCAGGCCAGCTTCAAGGCGAATGCGGAGAACGCCTTCCACTGGGCGATGACATACTCGCCGCGCTCGAAGGGAGCGGGGATCGCATCGAGGCGAGCGAGCCGCTCGGTCCAAAAATTGGCGCACTTGAGGGACCAAAGGACTTCGGAGGACTCGAAGTCCAGGGCCAGAGCCCGCTCGAAGCAGTCCGTCGCGCCGCGAAGGTCGACGCATTTGAGGCTTTCGTATGCGTTCGACAAAAGGACGGTGACGCTTTCCTGATCGGCCATGCTCTTCCGGGTATCGCTGAACCTGCAATTCGCGTCGGTCTTCGCGTTGGCATATCGTTGCAGGGTCCGCTTGTTAAGGATACGACGATTCGATACTATCCCGCGAATAGCCTCTTGGTCAATCGTCGAGCGAACCGTAAAACCCTTGCCTAGGCGTCCAAAACCGCGTTCGCACAAGGATTTCCGCGTCTACTGGGCATGGGAGAGCCTTGGCGCGATGGGTCCAGGTGTGATACTATCCGGCCTCATGGAAGCGCCCTTCTTCGCTCCCTCCCTCCTCTCCGCCGATTTCTCGGATATGCGCTCCGCCCTCGCTCGGATAGAAGAGTCTGGCGCCTCATGGGTGCACTTCGACGTCATGGACGGGCGCTTCGTTCCCAATCTGACCTTCGGCCCGAAGATGGCGGCGGATCTGCGGCCGCATACCCGCCTGCCGCTCGACGTGCACCTCATGACCGTGGAGCCCGAGCTCCTCGCTCCCGCGTTCGCCTCCGCCGGCGCCGATTACATCACTTTCCATCTCGAGGCGACCGTCCACGCTCATCGTCTGGTCCAGTCGATCCGCGAGATGGGCTCGAGGCCGGGCATAGCGATAGTGCCCTCTACTCCTGCTTCCTGTCTTTCGGAGCTCCTGCCTTTCGTCGATCTCGTCCTCGTGATGACTGTCGACCCGGGCTTCGGGGGACAGGCCCTGATTCCTTCCTGCTTGGAGAAATGCTCGTCCCTGGCCGCCTTGCGGACCGAGCGGGACCTGAGCTTCCTGATTTCCGTCGACGGAGGCATAAACGCCGAAACCATTCCCGGCGCCGCGCGGGCGGGCGCCGACGTGTTGGTCATGGGCTCCGCCTTCTTCTCGGCGAAGGACTCGGCGGCGGCGCTGCGAGATGCGGAAGCCTCGTATAAAGCCGCGCGGAATACAGTTTCAGGCTAGGCGAGCCGATAATCTATCGGAGGCATATGCCCATGGACAGGACCAAGCCCCAGCTCCTTGCGCTCCTCTTCGCTGCGGTCATGGGTGCCCAGGCCCTAGGACAGCAGGCGTCGCCTCTGACCGCCTCCGGCGCCAAGGCCAGCCTGGACAAGGGCGTCGACCTATTCGGTCAAGAGAAATACCGCGACGCCCTCGACCTCTTCGGAAAGGTGATGTCGGATCCGAGGGCGGGGGCGGAGCGACCCGAGGCCGCATATTGGTCCGTCCTGGCCTATCTCGCAGTAGGCGACCAGGCCACGGCCGCGGCCTCCATAGACGCCTTCATCGCGGCGTACCCGAAGAGCCCCCGCGTGGCGGACCTGCTCTATCAGCGCGGGCGCATCCTATATACGAAAGGCGACTACGAGGAGGCGCTAAAGGTCTTCTCGGCCTTCGTCTCCTCCGCGCCTTCCAGCGACTTGCTGCCCTCGGCGATGTACTGGAGCGGCGAAAGCCTGTACGCTCTCGGCCGGCTCGAGGATGCCGAGCGGGTGTTCACTGCCGTCGCCAAGGACTACCCGTCGAGCGTGAAGGTCGAGGCGGCGACCTATCGAATCTCCCTCATCGGCCTCGAATACCGCCAGCGCGAGCTGCTCAAGCTCCTGACATGGAGCCATGAAGAATCCCTGCGATCCGCGGAGGACTTCCGCAGGCGCGAGAAAGCCTACGAGGCTTCGATCGCCCTCTACCAGAAGCAGATTTCGGACTCCAAGCGCGGCGCGGCCAGCGATCAGGACACGGTCATCGCCGATCTGCGCTCCCAGGTCGCGGACCTGGGAGCCAAGCTCGCCGACGACGAGGCCAAGCTGGCCTCCTCTCAGGCCGAGGCGGAGGCCCTGCGCGCCTCTCAGGCTTCGGCCCAGGCGGCGGCATCGCAGGCGGCGGCGGCTCCCGCCCCGCCGATCTCGCCCGCCGGCGCGCCCCTCGACAAGGACGCCAGGGCGGCGGCGCTGGACGCGAAGGCGCGGGCCCTGGAGCTTCTGGAATTCTATATAGAGCGCCTCGCCGCGGCCGGGACGAAGGATGGGAGCAAATGAAGCGAATCCTGATTGCGGCCGGGCTCCTCCTCGCCGCGTCGCTGGGCCTCCAGGCCCTCGAGGCGAAAGAGGGCCTCGTCAAGCTCGTCGTGAGCGAGTCCACCGCGCGCATCTCGATCTATAGGCTCTTCGACATCGCGAAGGGACGCTACGAGCCTTTCATCTTCGATCAGGATCCCAGGACGAGCTTCCTCACGCTCAGCGCCGACGAGCGGCTTTACAAGCTGGGCGACGCTTCCGAATTCCGCATTGCCGTCGCTCGCACCGACACCGGGGTCAGGATCGAATTCCGCTCGGCGTCCTTCGTGGTTCGCGAGCTCCTCGATTTCGCCAAATCGGAGGGATCCGCCCTCGCCGACGGGCTCCGGGTCACCCTGGAGATCGAGAACATCTCGGAGCACGAGGCCTCACTGGGCTTGCGCTATCTCATCGATACCTGGCTCGGCGAGAAATCGGGGATCCATTTCGCGACCGACAAGCGGCCGCGCATCTCCCAGGAAACCGCGATACTCCCGACATCCGATGATTCGTGGGTCGAGACTCCCGGCGACAGGGCGAGCTTCATGATTTCGCTGTCCGGGCCCGGCGTGGATCGACCCGACAGGGCGATTCTCGCGAATTGGAAGCGTTTATCGGACGCTCCATGGGCATTCGACGTAAACACTCAGCGTAATTTCACACTCGTGCCGTACTCGATAAACGATTCCGCGATAGCCCTATTTTGGGAGCCCGTCCCCGTCGCGAGCGGCGGGACGAGGAGAGTTACGTTCACGATGGGGAATTTCAACGACAGGGGATACCCGGCGGCGAACGCCAAGACCTCCACCGATGCGATCTTCGCGTCGACCGTGCTCGGCGCCGGCGCGCCGGACGAGGCGACCTCCATGGCTGCCGACCTCGTAGCGGTGAGGGACTTGATCACGAGGATCGACATGGCGGTGGCCGAGGGCGGGGCTATCTCCCCGGACGAGATCGCCGCGTGGGGCAAAATCCTGGACCGCCTCGAGGAGCGGAAGAAAGGGTATTAGGTCAAGCGATGGCGCGCACAGCGCTCGATCGCGCCGAACGGCTCTTCGCGAGCGGGCGCTACGCCGAGCTCATATCCCTATTGGAGCCCCAGGTCCCCGTATACCGGGAATCCCAGCGCTTCTACTACCTCCTCGGCTCCTCCTGCCTCCACGCCGGGGATCCGGGCGGCGCATCGACCTATCTTAAGCGCGCCGAGCAGCTGTCCCCCGCGAATACCGACACGATGCTCGCCCTAGCCGCTCTCTCGGTTCGAAGAGGCGAGACGGAGAGGGCGGTCGAGTACTATCTCCGAGTGCTGGAGGACAAGCCCGGAGATAGGAAGGCGAGAGCCTCTCTCGGCGTCCTCCGGAGGGAGGGAAGTCCGGAAGGACTGGCGAGGCTGGTCGAGACGGACAGGATCGAGCGTCTATACCCGGGGCGTCGGGCGCTTCCGGCCTTCCTTGTTCCCCTGGCCCTCGCGTTGGTCGTGGCGGGAGCGGTCTATTTGAGTTGGCCGATCGGCGCCTCCCTCGTCGAGGCCGTCTCGCGGCCCAGGGTAGCGAGGCCCGAGGTAGCCGCAGTGACCTTGAGCCGATCCGAGCGGGATTCTCCGGTGCAGACCGGCGGGACGTTCCGCTACGTGCTGACTGAAAAGCAGGCCTTGGAGGCCTTCGAGAAGGCGAAGGACTCCTTCCAAGCCTACCGCGACAACGCGGCCGTGGTCGAGATCAATCGCCTGCTCGGGTCCAATGCGAGCCCGGCCTTGAAGGAAAAGGCCAATTCCTTGCGTGCCTTCGTCGGTCGGCCCGATTTCAGGACAATCAAGGACGCTCCTTCCTACTCCGACGCGCGGCTGGACCCGGCACTCTATGACGGCTGCTCCGTGTCGTGGAAGGGTATGGCCGCCAATGTTCGCCGGGAATCGGGCGCGGTCGCGTTCGATTTTCTCGTGGGCTATCAGGAAAAAAAACGGCTGGAGGGATTGGTCCCGGCCACCATGGTCGGAGCGGAAGTCCCCGTGGACAGGCCCCTCGAGATCCTGGCCACTTTGCGGTTCGCCGACGGCGCGCTTTCGATGGACTGCATCGCCATCCACGAGATGCCCCAGGGTGGATCTCCCTGAAGACTTCCCGGTTCCGACCTGTCGGCTAGGACTTCCCCATCGACCCGGGAAAAAAAGAAGGCCGCGCGGGGATGACCGCGCGGCCTTGGCTATGGATCGATGATGCCGCGGAGGATTACTTCCTGGCCTTCTTCGCAGCGGGCTTCTTCGCGGCGACGGAGCGGGCGGGCTTCTTAGCGGCGGGCTTCTTGGCCGCGCCGGCGCGAACGGTCTTCCTCGCGGCCGTCTTCCTCTCGGCCATGGCGGGCGCCTTGGCAGGAGCGGCCTTCCCGGAGGCGGGCTTCCTCGCGACCGGCTTCGCGGCCGCCTTCTTGGCCGAAGCCGCCTTCGCCGCCGCCTTGTCCTCGATTACCGCCTGCGCGGCGGCCAAGCGGGCTATGGGCACGCGGAAGGGCGAGCAGGAGACGTAGTTCATGCCTACGGCGTGGCAGAACTTGACGGACCTGGACTCTCCCCCGTGCTCGCCGCAGATACCGACCTTGAGGCCTTTGCGAGTGGCGCGACCTTTTTCGATGCCCATCCGCACGAGCTGGCCAACGCCGCTCTGATCGAGACTGACGAAGGGGTCGGTCGCGAAGATAGCCTTGCCTCCGTCCTTCTCGGACATGACGTAGTCCGGGAGGAAGCGGCCGGCATCGTCGCGGGACAGGCCGAGGGTCATCTGGGTGAGATCGTTCGTGCCGAACGAGAAGAATTCGGCCACTTCGGCGATCTCGTCGGCGAGGAGGGCGGCGCGTGGGATCTCGATCATCGTGCCCACCATGTACTCCACCTTGGATCCGGACTTCTTGATTATGGCGTCGGCGACAGCCCTGGTCTGGTCGACCAGGATCCTCAGCTCCTTACGGTCGATGACGAGGGGGATCATGATCTCCGGGAGGACCTTGCCGCCGGCCTTGGCGACTTCGACGGCCGCCTCGATGATGGCCGTGACCTGCATGTCCAGGATCTCGGGATAGGTGATCGTCAGGCGGCAGCCGCGGTGGCCCAGCATCGGGTTGGACTCGTGGAGCTGCTCGCAGCGGACGCGGATATGCTCGGGACTCATGCCCGTGATCTTGGCGAGCTTGTTGACCCCCGCGTCGTCCTTGGGTGTGAACTCGTGGAGGGGCGGGTCGATGAGGCGGATGGTCACGGGCTTGCCGTCCATCGCCTTGAATATGCCCTTGAAGTCCTCGCGCTGGAAGGGCAGGAGCTTGGCGAGGGCCTTCTTGCGGGCCTCGACGTCGTCGGCGATTATCATTTCCTGGATGGCGAGCTGGCGCTTCTCGGAATCGGCGGGGTTCTTGAAATCCTTGAAGAACATGTGCTCGGTGCGGCACAGGCCGATGCCCTCGGCGCCGAGCTCGACGGCCTTCTCGGCGTCGTGGGGCGTATCGGCGTTGGTGCGTACCTTGAGCGCTCGGATCTCGTCGCACCACCCCAAGAGCGTCTTGAATTCCTTGGTCTGCTCGGGCTTCTTGAGGGGAAGGGCGCTGACGAACACCTCGCCGGTGGTCCCGTTGAGCGTGACCTCGTCGCCCTGCTTGAGCAGCCTGCCGCCGACCTTGACCGTCTTGGCCTTGTCGTCGATATCGAGGGCGTCGCAGCCGACGATGCAGCACTTGCCCCAGCCGCGGGCCACGACCGCCGCATGGGAGGTCTTCCCTCCCGTCGCGGTGAGGATGCCCTGGGCCGCGAACATGCCGCCGACGTCCTCCGGGCTGGTCTCGCGGCGTATCAGGATGACCTTCACGCCAGCCTTCGTCTGCTCCTCCGCGTCGGCCGCGTTGAAGCAGAGTTTGCCGGCGGCGGCGCCGGGGACGGCGTCGATGCCCGTGGCCACCTTGAGCTCCTTGAGCTTGGCGCTTCCGACTGCGGCGACGTCGATGATCGGATAGAAGACTCCCTCGATCTGCTCGGGAGTGATGCGGGCGATGGCCTCGGCTTTCGTGATGAGGCCCTCGGCGACCATGTCGACGGCGATCTTGAAGGCGGCGGAGGGGAGGCGCTTGCCGGTGCGGCACTGGAGCATGTAGAGCTTCTCGTCCTCGATCGTGAACTCGAGGTCCTGCATCTCCTTGAAGTTCTTTTCGAGGGTCTTCCGGACTTGGGTGAGCTGCTTGTAGGCCTTGGGCAGCTTCTTCTCGAGCTCGATCAGCTTGAGCGGCGTGCGGATGCCGGCCACCACGTCTTCGCCCTGGGCGTTGATCAGGCAGTCGCCGTAGAATACGTTCTCGCCGGAGTTCGGATCGCGCGTGAAGCAGACGCCCGTGCCCGAGGTATCGCCCTTGTTGCCGAAGACCATCTGGACTACGTTGACCGCCGTGCCCTTGAGGTCGGCGATCTTCTCGACGCGGCGGTAGGTCACGGACTTGTCGGCCTCCCAGGAATCGAATACCGCGTCGATGGCGCCCCAGAGCTGCTCGACCGGGTCCTGGGGGAAGGCTTCGCCTTTCTTGGACTTGTAGAAGGCCTTGAACTCCTCGCAGAGCCGCTTGAGGTTGTCGGCCGAAAGCTCGGTATCGGTCTTGAGGCCGAGCGACTTCTTCATCTGGGAGAGCATCTCCTCCATCGGTTCCTTGGAGAGGCCCATGGCCGTGGTGGAGTACATCTGGATGAAACGGCGGTAGCTGTCGTAGGCGAACCGGGGATTGGCGGTCTTGGCGGCGAGGCCCTCGACGGACTTGTCGTTGAGTCCGAGGTTCAGGATCGTCTCGAGCATGCCGGGCATCGAGCGGGCGGCGCCGGAGCGGACCGAGACCAGGAGGGGATCCTTGGGATCGCCCAGCTTCTTTCCGACGGTCTTCTCGAGCTTGGCCAGCGCGATCTTGATTTCGTCGACGATGGACTTGGGAAGCTTGCGGGCGGCCTTGTAGTATTCCTCGCACGCGGGGATTCCGATGGTGAAGCCGGCCGGGACGGGTAGGCCGATCTTGGTCATCTCCATCAGCCCGGCGCCCTTCCCGCCCAGGATGTCCTTGCTCGTGACGCTGGTCTCCGCGACGCCCCCTCCGAACTGGTAGACGAACTTTGCCTTTGCCATAAACCTTATTCCTCCGTTTATCGATCGATACAATGGATTACCGTATAAAAGTATCGGAAAGGCCATTCCCTGTCAAGGAATGCAGGCATCCCGGCGATGTCCGCCGGGCAATTATAAAAATATTATAGATTTAGCGCGAGAGTGATGACGGTGAGGTCGGACCCGGCCATCTGGTTCACGAGGGACTCGAACTTGACGTTCACCTTATCGCAGGCCTCGGAGAGATAGGAGAGGTAGTAGAGGCCGAGCTCGGTGTTGGCCTCGCCCTCGGGCAGCTGTTTGTAGAAGTCCTGGAGGCTCTTCTTCCTGAGGTCGGCGCTCTTGCGGTCCTCGAATATCTCCTTGACCGTCTGGTACTCGGATTCCTTGTTGTAGAGGGTGATCTGCAGCCTGCCCTGCATCCCGACCGTCGCGCCCCGGGACCCGATCTTCCAGGACAGGTATACGAGCTCGCCCTTGCGCTCGAGCGACTCGATGACCTGGCGCCTGATATTGGGATCGAAGAGCACCGCGTTCATGTCCACCGCGCCCTTGAATACGGCCTTGGCCTCGCGCTTGAGATTGGAGTTCTCGGCGTTCATCGCGAGCTCTATGATCATCAGGGAGACGTATTCGGCGATCTTCGATTTCTCCATGTAGTCGGAGAGAGAGGCCCTCACGTCCTTGATCAATTGGTCGTAGCCGTCGGAGCCTTTGAATTTCGCGACGATGAACCAGGTGAAAGGACGGAGGTTGTTGAGGAATTTCTCGGAGAGCAGCAGCTGCACGTTCTTCTCTTCCGGAAGCAGGGACGAATTCTTGCTGATGTACGAGTACATGGGGGAGAGTATCTCCTGCTTTATCTCGAGGAGCAGCTTCTCCTTCTCCTTGAGCACGCTCTGCAGGAAGGCGTCGTTTATCTTGGTCTTATCGTCGATTATATTGGACGGGTTCAGGCGGTTCCATTTCTTGATCACGTCGCTCGCGAGGACGCGGGCGAAGATGTACGCATCGTACTGCCGGTAGAGCATCGAGTAGACGACGAGCTTCGAGAGATCCATGATCTCCTGGCGCGTCGACATGAACTCGCTCTTCGATATCTCCACCTTGGAAATGTAGTCGACGAGCATCATCCGCTGGAGGGAGGCCGGGCTGAAAGTGTCGAGGACGATCCCGTATTCCTCGACATTGTCCGCCAGCTTGAATTTCTTGAGATTCTTACCCTTGCGAATAAAGAAGGACGTCCCTTCCTCGGTGAGCACGAGCTTGACCGGCAGATCGATAACGCTCTTCCTCTCCTGCATCCCCTCGCCTTTCGTTTCGAGCAGTATATGTCATTATCGCCGCGAGGTAAACAGTATTGACGAACTCGTCTTCCCCTTCCTATTCTCGATCGTGTCCGAAAACCGCTTTACGGCCTTCGCGGCCGCCCTGTGCATGATGGCTCTCGCCGCGCTGGCATGCGCGGAGGGAGCCGCCCCCGGCCGGGGTTCGCCCGCCCTGGGCCCCGCGGCCGATTCCCCCGACGCGAATCAAACAGCCGACTGCCTCGCTGCGGTCCGCGCTTTCGGATCCCGGGCGGAAGGCTCCGCGGCGGAAGCCGCCGCCTTCGACTATATCGAGAGCTTCCTCCGCGCCCGGGGAATCGAGACCGCGACGACCGGCTTCGCGGATGCGCGCGAGGGCTACTCGACGTCGAGGATCGTCGAAGGCAGGTTGCCTGGCTCGCGGGAAGACGAGCTCGCGGTGCTGGTGCCCGTAAGCTCGTGGGTGGATTCCCGCGATCCCGCGGAGGGAGCGTTCGGCATAGCGCTCGCCCTCGGCGAAGCGGCTCGGCTCTCGTCGGAGGCCCGCGCCGGGTCGGTCAGCCCGATTTCCTTCCGCTTCGTCTTCCTGGGCGCCGAGAAGAGAGGCAAGATGGCCGCGGGTCTAGTGGCCTCGCTCGGCACGAGCACCTGGCTGTCCCGCCAGGCCGGATGGACGAGACTCGCCGCGCTGTACCTGGACATCGGAGAGGAGCCTTCGACGATAGCCTTGCGCGGGGCGGGGAAGGGCGTCTACGCGCCGTACTGGCTCTTCGAGGGGGCGAGGCGAGCGCTCGAATCCTCGGGTATCGGCTACGGACTCGAGGCCAATAGGGCGCAAGCCTATCGTCTGGGGCTCGCGAGCGATTACGGTCCAGCCGCGCCCTATCTCGAGACCGGGATGCCCGCCATCGAGCTTCGGGGCGAGCGGGGAGGCGCGTCCCCGCCGGCGGCGGGGACGGCCCCCACGTGGTTCGGCGGCTTCATCCACGACTTCGCCGAAGCCGAGGCTGGAGGCTTCACCAATGCCTGGGACAGACATTACTTCATATTCCAGGTCGGACCTAAGGGCCTCGTCCTCCGCGAGGAGACCTATGTCGTCTTCCTCGTCGTCCTCCTCGCCGTAGTGGCCTCCTCCTTCCTGATCGCCACGATGACCAAGCGAGGGGCGACCAAGCAGCTGTTGAGGCGGGCTCCGGCCATCGGGGCCGAGGTCTTCGCCCTCTTCCTCGCGCTGGCCCTTGTCTTCCTCGTCGGCAAGGTCATCGCGAGGCTGGATGCGTCCCTGCTCGGCTCCCTCGATTCGTGGAGTCTCGCGCCGCGCGTATTCGCGGCGGCGCGCATACTCTCGTCCTTCCTCTTGTTCCTGGCCCTGCTCTCCTTCCTCGTCGAGAAGCGGGCATTGACCCCGAATCCCTATTTCTACGAATTGACGGCCCTGCTCTGTCTAGCCGTCGATGTGCCCTTCTTTTCCGCTATCGATCTGTCCGCCTCGTTCTATTTCATGTGGGCGCTCATCTTCGTCGAGGCCTCTCTCGCCGCCCGCAACCGGTGGGCGACCCTCGTGGCCTACGCGCTCATGTACCTCCCCCTCCTGGTCATTGCGGGCGAGCTCTCGGCGCGGCCCGATCTGCCGACCTATGAGCGCCTGATCGCCCCGGGCTACCTCGGCGTCCTGTCCCTCTCCGCGCTCGCCCTCCCGTTCTTCGTCTTCACCGCGAGCCCCCTCCTCTTCTTCGCCGGCCCCGGGACCGCCGCGCGAAAGAAGGCTGTCGCCGTCTTCGCGATCTGCGCGCTCGCGATCGAAGCGGCCGCACTGATCTATGCGCTGGCCGCGGCGCCCCTCGCGGGACCCGGGCGCAAGGACCTGAGGATTACCGAGGCCATCGATCAGGACTCCGGGAACTTCGCCATCGAGCTTTCGGGCCGGAGGCGGCTCGGGAAGGGCGGTCTCGAGCGCGGAGGCGAGACTTTCGTCTACGACACCCTGCGAGATAGGGCCACTTTGAAAGGCGAGGATAGGGAAAGACTGATAAGCGTCGTCGCGACGGCGAGCCCCTTCCTCGACCGGGTGGACGAGAACATCGCCATCGCGTTCGCGAGCCCGCCTTACGGCGTCGATATCGCTCTGGAATCCGGGAAGGACATCCTGATATACGACAGCAGCCTCCCGTATAAAGTCTCCGTGGACGGGAAGAGCGCCTCCATCTATGCGGGAGTCAACCCCGGCAAGGATCTGCGAGTCTCGCTGACGGTTCCATCGACGTTCCGCTCGAAACTCGTCGTGACGGCGAGGTACCTCGGCCATCTCAGGCCCTATGCGCAATCGTCCGGCGCGGCCCTCGAAGACGATGGCCTCGCCGTGCGCGCGAGCTTCGATATAGGGTCGGGCCCGCGATGACGCGGAAGCTGTTCTTCCATGTCGACCTCGACGCCTTCTTCGCCTCCGTGGAGCAGAACGACGATCCGCGCCTGAGGGGAAGGCCCGTCATAGTCGGCGCGCGGCCCGGCCGCCGCGGCGTCGTCGCGACCTGCTCCTACGAGGCGAGGGCCTTCGGCATCCGATCGGCCATGCCCATATCGGAGGCATATCGCCGCTGCCCGGAAGGCGTGTACCTGACTCCCCGCATGGACCGCTACGCCGAGATGTCCGCCAAGGTCATGGATGTGTTCTCGACCTTCACGCCGGAGGTCCAGAGGGTGTCGATCGACGAAGCCTTCCTCGACATGACGGGGACCGAAAGGCTTTGGGGCCCGGTGGAGGAGGCCGCCCGGCTGCTCAAGGCGAAGGTTCGCGAAAAGACGGAGCTCAGCATATCGATAGGCGTCGCGCCCAACCGATATGTGGCCAAGATAGCCTCGGGACTTCGTAAGCCCGACGGTCTCGTCATCGTCCCCGAGGGGGGAGTCGAGGCCTTCATGCTCGACCTTCCCCTGTCCAAGCTTTGGGGCGCCGGCCAGAAGACTCAGGATAGATTTCGGGAGCTCGGCATCCTGAGCGTCGCCCAGCTCGCGTCCTTCGGCGAAGCTCAGCTCGCCTCGCTCTTCGGCAAGGCCGGGGGGGCCTTCCTCCACGGGGCGGCCCGCGGGAGGGATGTCGGGATGATGGGCCCGGGGGACCCGGCGTCGCGCTCCATGAGCGCAGAGACCACATTCGAGCGAGACTGCTCGGATCGCGAATGCGTCGAGGACGTGCTGATGTCCCTCGCGGACGAACTCTCGTATCGCCTTTGGTCCGAGGGCTTCAAGTCGCGCACCCTGGTCCTCAAGCTGAGGCTTCACGATTTCACGACGATCTCGCGTCGGCTATCCAGGGCTTCCTCCTACCTCTCCTCTTCCGATGCGTTCCATGACGCCCTCGGCCTCCTCGGGCGGGCCTGGGACGGCAGGACCGAGATTCGGCTCCTCGGGCTCTGCTTCGCCGGCATCGCGAAGCGGGACGCCGCCGCGCAGGGAGACCTGTTCGGCGACGAGGGAAGCTCGTCCGGAGCCTCCGAGCGGCGGCGCAAAGCCGAGGATGCGGTATTCGAGATCGAGCGAAAGGGCATGGGCAAGGTGACTCGCGCCAGGCTCATCGGCCGCGAGCATCGGGGGCGCCCGGGCCCCGATGGAGGGGAAGAGAAGAGATAGATCCGCGGACCCCGCGCTCCTATCCTTTCGCGAGGGCGGTCGTCAGGTCGTCCTGCCTTTTTTGGAGCTCCGGGCCCAGGGCTTCGCCCGCCTTTTTGAACGCATCGTCGACGGCGGCTTCCGCCGTGCCGCCCTGCCCCTTGAGGCCGTCGATGGGGAGCGAGTAGACGATGCTGCCGTCCGAGCGCACGAGCCTGAAAAGCAAGCTCGCGGAGGCGGTGAATATGTTGTACTTCTTGCCGTCCAGCTCTATCTGGCGCGCGGCGGCCACCTCGACGAGCACGAGGGCGGCATAGGGCGAGCCCGAGTCGACGCCGAGAGAGGCCAAGGCCTTCGCCTCGCCCGCGAAGGCCTTGCGGAAATCGTCGGGAGCGAGCTTCGCGTTGAAGGGGAGGACCTGGAGGCCCGCCCGCTGGAGGGCCGCGGCCGCGGGGTCGATCGTCCGCGGATTGTCGCTGATACCGAGCTCCGAGCTTTCGAGGGCGAGGACCCTGACGACATTGGCCGGCGGCAGATAGGCGAAGTCCCTGAACGCAGTCTGGAACGCATAGCTCTTCCCGCGGGCCTTGAAGACGGGGAAGGCCCGAATGACCGCGTCCTTCCCCGGCTCTTCCAGCATCGCTACGGTGGTGTTGGCCTTGCCATAGGCGTCGGTCGTCACGAATGCGACCAGGGAGCCCGAGTTCTTGATGAATTGAAAATAGATGGGGGCGTCGGCGACGGGGGATTTGCCGAAGCCGATATTCTCGAAGAGATAAACCCCGGGAGAAAGCCCTCCCTCCTTGCCTAGACTCCTGGAGCTGCCGGCGATCTGCGTCCCGCTCGCATCGACCCAATCGCTCGCGGGCTCGAGCGTGAGCCTCGTGCCGATCCGCGCGAGCTCGGCGGAGGCTCGATCCGCCTTCGCCTCGGCGTCCGGCGAAGGGTTCTCGTCGGCGATGGCCAGGACAGTCACATAGGAGCGGATTGCCTCCGAAAGATGGTTCGAGTCGGCGGCGTCCTGCGCCTTCGATAGGTATGAATCCATCTCCTCCGCCGGCGCCGCCTCGAGGAGGGTCGGGGGCAGGAGAAGGCAGAGGACGATACACGCGTAGCGCACGGAATACCTCCTATCTCGAACTCGAGTCAGTAGATTTCCGAATGGATCTGGGCGTCGTGGACGCGGACGCCGAATTCATCCTCGACGACGGCGAGGGCCTTTTGCATGACGGACTCCCCGTACTCGCGGGAATTCGAGACGAGCGCGGCGCCGATCTCAGCGAAGGCCATGGAATCGAGGAGATCCACCTCGGCGCACGAGAAGCGGAATTTCGCGCGGAGCCGCTGCTTGACCGAGGAGACCACGCGCCTCTTATCCTTCAACGAGCTGGACTCGGGGAGCTCGATGATGAGTATAAGCATGGAAACTACCATAAAAACTGCCCAATTCTTCCCTTCGCCCGGTTTCCAGTCTATCATAGAAGGAATCGATGCGGAAAGAAAGCAGCAGCGCGCGCGCGGCCTTCGCCCTTCTACTCCTCGCGGCGTCGATCGGAAAGGCGATGCCCGACGGAGGAGTCGGCGCGGTGCCTCTCCCGATCCAATCGGCCCTTCCTGCGGAGGCGCCCTCGAGTCTGTTCAGCGCCAAGCTCGGGCCGGGGCCCGACGACGATGCGGAACTGCTGATCAGCGGCACCTGGTCGGCGACCATTATTTCCTCCCTGGACCTCCAATCGCAGCCTGGAAGCAGCCTTTCCGCGACTTTCCAGCCCCTGCTCTTCACCCAGACCCCCGATGTCTCCCTCTCCTTCCTCCTGTATAAGAAGTTCTTCGTCGAGGCCCACGTTTCCGACGACATCACCCAGGCTTATTACGCTGTGGGCTATAAAGGCGGGGAGGGCGAGCTCCTCCGGGATGCGAGGATCGGCAACGACGGGATCAACTTCCCGTCGCTGCCCTTCCTCTCCTTCGGCGACGGCTCGTATCGGTCTTTCGGGGCCGCGGCCACGATCGCCACCGATAACTTCACCGGCAAGGCGATGGTCCGCTACGACGAGGCACAGCAGGTCACGAAGCATTTCGCGGGCAGCACCGAGGTGATCGAGACGACGATAACGCCCAACTCGTTCATCGTCGGCAAGTACTTCATGACGAGGACCGCGCCGGCGACCAACCTCGTGGTCTACGTCCAGAGCGCATCCGGGAGCCTGACCGCGAGCGACGGGTACCTGTACCGCCAGCTCGGGAGCGACGAGTACTCGTATTCCGCGCTCACGGGAGTCGTGACCCTCGCGAGCGCGGCCCTGACGAGGGTTTTGGCGCATAGCGACTACACCGGTTCGACGGATGGCATTACGATCGGCGGCCAAAACTGCGACCTTCTCTACGTCCCTCCTCCGGTGCCGGCGACGGGCACGCTCGACCCGAAACTGCAGGTCCTCGACCGCTACCCCACCACGGCGACCCCTACCTCCGCCGAGGCCTTCGTGCGAAATCCCTCGTCCGGTCTGAGGGATCCGAACTATCAGGCGCGGATCGATCCCTCCGGCTTCATCGAGGTCACGAGGATCGATGCGGAAGCCCCCTCTCCCGCCGTCCAGGCAAAATACAGCCAGCCCTTCGCCGCTTTCGGGATCGCCGCCATCGACGCGAACATGGCGTGGCTCTACACGACCGACTTCGCCAGCGGCATAAAGACGGGCTCCGCTCCGGTCTATACGAGGAACATCATCGTGCAGGGCTACTCGACGGCGGCGCTGATAAGCATCGACAAGAATTTCGTCCCCGGCTCGATCCAGGTTACGCGCAACGGCATACCCGAGTACTCCTTCTCGGTCAACGCCAACACCGGGGTGCTCACCATGAGCCCGCCGCCGTCCCCGACCGACGATATCGTGATAACCTACATGCAGGAGAGCTCCGATCGCTCGACGGGCATCATCGTCGGCGCCCTCGGAGGCTTCTGGGACCTGGGCGACGGCGAGAATGCCTGGACGGCCCTCGGGGCCTCGTGGTCCGTGCCCGGCACGAGCTTCTCCTCCGGCTCGCAGACCAATCCGGGGAGCATTAACCTCACCGCCGGCGAGGAGAAGGATAAGGGCATTTTCACTCACAATGCGGCCATGGCCACGAGGTACTCGCAGGACGATGCGACCGGAACCTACCAGGTCGAGAGCATGGAATCAACGACCGGGTACGCGTCCGACTTCATGCCCGCCTCTGCGGCGCCGGGCTACCCGAGCGCCGTCGAGGCTGCGGATACGACGATCGTCTCGGCCTTCGCGAGCCTGATCAACAGCCTGCACGCGGACGGCTCGACGCAGGAGGCCCTCGAGATCACGGCCGGGACGGCAGTTCCCGGAATCGGGGCCCAGGGGACATTCTTCAAGGTGGAGTCGGCTCCGCCCTACCCATCCTTCAAGTCGATCTCCTTTTTCGCCAAGTTCCCCTCGACCGGGAGCCTGACTTTGCAATTGGACGACGGAGCCTCGCCGCCCAACCCGAGCGTCCAAATAATCCTGCCTCCCGGCTCCGGGACCGGCGCATGGCGGCGCTACCTCCTCCATTACGGTAAAGGCGATTCGACAGTGTATGCCCAGGACAGCGAGAGCTCGCCCGAGGTCGCCGTCGCGGGGGCGACCGCGCCCTACCTTCCTTCGATCACGAGCACGGGCGCGCGGCTGGCTGTCGGTTTCAACGCGGCCGCAGCCTCCGATCAGGCTTGGATAACCCAGGTCCTGCTCGAGGATTCGGTCGGAAGCGTCGCCCTCCTCTTCCAGGGACAGGCCGTATACGCCGATCCCGGACTGCGGCTGGCCATCGGCGATACGCCGATCGTCTCGGACATCAAGCTCTCCGGCGACTCGCAGGCCGCCGCCGACTCGACCCCATACGTCTCGGGCGGGGGCGAGATCGATTCGACGATCCTTTTCGCGCGGGTCGACCTCAAGGCTCGAGTCACCGCGGCGAGCGGCTCGGGCGATTACTTCAGCGGGGGCCACGCAATCATCCTGCCCGCGGCGGACTTCCCCATTAAGGTCGAGGACGAGTTCGACTACGATCCCTCTTCGGGCGCCTTCGGCCGCGACGATTCCCTCTCGATCCACGGCGCCTCGGTCGCGAGCCTGAGCCTCGAGCAGAAGTCCGAATGGACGCCCGCGTCCGACGCCCTCGACGTCGGCATGCTCCTCCAGTCTTGGGACGGCCAGCTCACTCTCGGGCCCTCCATCGCTACGATAGGCCTCTCGGCCGATAACCGTTCGCGCCCGCCCGGGGCCGTCGCGCCGGACAGCTCGGGCGAGAGCTACGGCGCGGCCTGGCTCGGCGCCTTCCAGTATGCTCTGCCCGCCTTCGAGTCAGATTCGGAGTTGCGGGACGTGAAGGCCACTTTCTCGGCCAAGAACGCGTCGGCAAAAGAATTCCTCTCCGCTTCGCTCGCCGAGAGCGCTCAGCCGACGGTAGTGGACGGAGGCCAGCGGAACGATTCGGCCTCGATGCGCATCGCCCTTCCGCTGGAGACCTCGGGGCTGAGCCTCGAGCCCTTCTACTCCCGCTCGTGGACGGATACATGGACTGCGCTCTCGGGAGGAATCGTCGGAGATGCCCAGGGGGCTCTGGGCGATTTCGCGGATATGCCCGTCCTCTACAAGAGCCTGCCTTTCGTCGAGCTCTTCTCACCGGCCACGGCGGCGGAGTTCGCGTCGCAGACGGCGACTACGGGCGATCGGCTTTCGGCGGCGAATTTCTTGCCCGAGGCTGGACTGAACCTTTCCCGCGAATACGGATCTAGCTGGTACGACTTCATCGCGCCTTCGACCCTCGCCTTGTCCTACGGCCGCTCCCTGACTCGCGCCTTCGATCAGATCACGGACGCCAGCGTATGGTCGGCGACCGCGAAAATCGCGTCTATCAATATGTTCGGGTCGATGGGCGCCTACCCGCTTGGTCTCCCCTTCGAGAGCGACGAATATCTCTCCACGTTCCAGGCCCAGATCCAGGAGCCGAACGGAGGGGGAGCGCCCAGCGTCAATCTGCAGTTCCATGGACTGGCCACCCTCCACGCGCGGGAGTCCGATCAGCTGGACGCCGAGAGCAAGGTATCCTTGACCCAAGCGCCCGGCGCCATGGACTGGTCCTGCTCCCTCATGCTCTCCCTCTCTCGGATAGTGCAGAGGCATTGGCTTCTGGATCTCTACTCGCTGGCTACGGCGCCGGCGGTCGCCGGTAAGGACAAAGTCGCGAACGCGTCCGTAGCCTCTCTCTACCTCCAGGACCTCGTCGCCAGGGAGCCGAGGCTGCGGAGCACGATCTCGATCACCGCGGGGCTTTCCGGGCACCAGAGCGACGCGACGACCTATCTGCCCGGCTGGACTTTCGCGGAGTCCTACGAGGCGAAGCTCACGGTCCCCGAGCGGCTCACCTTGAAGATCGACGGCTCGCTGGGCCAGACCCTGACGGCGTCGACCCAGGTGCTGGACCTCGGCATCCAGATCGGGATCAACGCGGTCATCTCCTTCTAGGCCAAGCGTCGGGCGCGGCCCAATCCTTGACAGCGCGAGCGGCGCGCGTCTATTGTAACGTCCTATGAAACGACGCCTCGTAACTTCGGCGCTTCCCTACGTCAACAACGTGCCCCACCTCGGTAATCTAATACAGGTCCTCTCCGCCGACGTCTTCGCCCGGTTCTGCCGCCTGCGCGGCTACGAGACGCTCTACGTCTGCGGCACCGACGAGTACGGCACCGCGACGGAGACCAAGGCGCTCGAGGAGGGCATAAGCCCCCGCGAGCTCTGCGACCGCTTCCACGCGATCCATCGCGACATCTATGCATGGTTCGGAATATCCTTCGACAAATTCGGGCGCACTTCGACGGGGCGACAGACCGAGATCACTCAATCCATATTCCGCGACCTCGACGCGAACGGGCTCATAAAGAGCCGGACTATCGAGCAGCTTTATTGCGACCACGATAAGCGCTTCCTCGCGGACCGCTTCGTGCGCGGCACCTGCCCGTTCTGCGGCTACGACGGGGCGCGAGGGGACCAGTGCGAGAACTGCGGCAAACTCCTCGACCCCACCGACCTCAGGGACCCCGTCTGCTCGACCTGCGGTTCCACTCCCCGGCCCAAGAGCACCACCCACCTCTACATAGACCTGCCCGCTATCCGGCCCTCGCTCGAAGCCTGGATGAAGAAGGCGAGCGCGGAGGGATTCTGGGCGAATAACGCCATACAGATGACTCAAGCCTGGATTCGCGACGGGCTCAAGGAGCGCGCCATCACGCGCGACCTCAAGTGGGGCATACCGGTGCCGAAGGCGGGCTTCGAGGACAAGGTCTTCTACGTGTGGTTCGACGCACCCATTGGCTATATATCGATAACGGCCTGCGCCGGCGACGAGATGGGCTTCGATTGGAAGTACTGGTGGCAGCGGCCGGACGAGGTCGAGCTCTACCAGTTCATCGGCAAGGACAACATCCCCTTCCACACCGTCATATTTCCCTCGAGCCTGTTGGGCTCCGGCAAGGAATGGACGATGCTCCATCATATGTCCAGCTCAGAGTACCTCAACTACGAATCCGGAAAATTCTCCAAGTCCAAGGGCGTGGGCGTATTCGGGACCGACGCCGTTGAGTCGGGGATCCCGGCGGACGTATGGCGCTTCTATATCTTCTACAATCGGCCCGAGCGCGGCGACACTACCTTTACCTGGGCCGATTTCCAGGAGAAAGTGAACGGCGAGCTCATAGGCAACCTCGGCAACCTGGCCAATAGGACGCTCACCTTCGTCACGCGGTATTTCGGCGGCACGGTACCCGTGCCCCCCGTCGCTCCGAGCGATGAGGCCTTCAGCTCCAAGGTGCGGGATATCGAGCGGAGAGCCACGGACCATCTCGAGCGGGCCGAGCTGCGCGACGCCTTCCGCGCGGCTTTCGAGCTGTCGGACCTGGCGAACAAACGCTTCCAGGAAGGAGAGCCGTGGAAGACCCGGACGAGCGATCCCGAGGCCGCGGCGGCCCTGATCGGGGAGCTCTGCTACGTCCTGCGCGACCTGGCCGTCATGATCCATCCCTTTCTGCCCGCGTCGGCGTCCAGGCTCTCCTCCTTCTTCGGGAAGACCATCGGCCCGGGCGGGTTGACGTGGTCCGATATCGGCGTCGCCGGAGGACTCGCATCGGTCCGCGCGCCCGAGGTACTGTTCGCCAAGCTCGAGGACGAGCTCGTGACCGAGCTGCGCGATCGCTATTCCGGGACTCAGAGGGAAAGGTCGGATCGCGACGCGAGCCCCCTCGCCGAGGCTCAGGCCGCCGATACGGCGTCCACGGCCAAGGCCGCGCCTGCGCCGAAACCGTTTCCCCTCGCCGAGCTGGCCGTCGAGGAGCGCTTCGAGAGGCTCATCGACCTTCGCGTCGCGAAGATCGTCAAGATCGAGCGCCATCCCAAGGCCGACAAACTCTATATAGAAACCTTGGACGACGGATCGGGGAGCCAGCGCGTGATCGTATCCGGTCTCGTGCCCTTCTATTCGGAAGGCGAACTGCTGGGCAAGAGCATTGTCCTCGTAAACAACCTGAAACCCGCAAAGCTCCGCGGCATCGAGAGCGCGGGAATGCTCCTCGCGGCATCTCGAATGGTCGTCGGCAAGGACGGCTCGAGCGTCAAGGAAGCCGTCGAAGTCCTCGACGCCGGCGACGCGGCTGTGGGCACGAGGCTCGCTCTCGAAGGGGGGGCCGGCTTCGGCGCGCTCGAGGCGCCGGGCGAGATCGACGTGGATACATTCTTTTCGGTGGCTATCAAAGCCGCGGGAGGTTTCGCCCGAATCGGGGAGAGGCGCCTCGTCACCCCGGCAGGTCCCATCGCGCTGTCGAAAGTGCCCGACGGCGAGATCGGCTGAGGGCCGAAGGCGGAGCATCGTTCGCATGACGATACGAGTCTCAAAGAGAGCGACTTCGGACGCCGACCTCGCATCTTCCTTCCTTCAATCCGATTTTTGGGGCGACTTCAAGGCCGAGTATGGTTGGACGGCCCTCCGGCTCGAGCTCGAGGCGCGGGACGGCCTAGATGCTCTTGGAGAAGGTCGCCGGGTTCCTCTCCTTCTCCTGGTAAATCGGCTTCCCGCTTCTCTTTCCTTCGCATATATCCCTCTGGGCCCGGAGCTAGAACCGCTCCCGGAGGAGCGCGCCTCCTTTTTGGCAGAGCTAAGCGAGAAACTGAGGCCTTTCCTGCCAAAGCGATGCCTCTTCCTTCGTTTTGATCCGCCCTGGCGCTCGGTGGAAGTAGTTTCGCGCCCCGAAGGGGGCGCCAGCAGCAGGGCGATCGAGGTCGAAGCGGCGCGCCCTGCGCTCGGCCTTCCGCTCAGGCGCGCCGTCGTCGATGTCCAGCCGCCGGATACCGTCGTGGTCGACCTCAGGCCGAGCGAAGAGGCCATATTGGCCGCGATGAAGGCCAAATGGCGCTATAACGTGCGCTACGCCGAGAAGAAAGGCGTCATCGTAGAGGAGGCGGGGGAGGAGTCCGTTCCGGTTTTCTATGCGCTCAATCGCTTGACGGCGGCGAGGGATCGGATCGCGCTGCGATCGGAGGGGTATTACTCGAGGCTCTTTTCCCTCGCATCCGAGCGAAGGGACTCGAGGATTCCCGGAGCGCCGGACCTGCGTCTTTGGATAGCAAAATACGAGGGTCGGGCCATCGCGGCCAACATCACGCTGTTTCGAGGGGAGGAGGCCGTTTACCTCTATGGCGCCTCATCGGACGAGGAGCGTAGGCTCATGCCGACCTATGCGCTTCAATGGGCCGCGATGCGGGCCGCAAAAAGGGCCGGATGCGTCAAGTACGACCTCTACGGCATACCGCCGACCGACGACCCCGAGCACCCGATGGCGGGTCTGTATCGCTTCAAGACCGGCTTCGGGGGAGAGATCGCCCACAGAGCCGGTTCATGGGACCTTCCTCTGATGTCCGTAGCCTATCGCTGTTTCAGGGCCGCGGAAAGCGCCAGGGCCTGGTGGTTCAAGAGTTTCATGAAGCGGCTGAAGAAATCCCGCAAGCCGTGATCGTCTCGCCGCTTCAGGCTTCCTCGAAGATCCTGCCCTCGAACACCTGAAACCTCGCATCATTGTCCTTCCACGAATTGGCGGACAGCCCCGCTTTATAGCAGAGGTTGACGAGGAGCTCGTCCCGACCCCAGCCTTGCTCGATCGCGACCTGGGGGAGGAATACGGCCGAGTGCCAGCCTTTGGACATGCAGACGCCATGGCGCCCCACTTCGATCTCCGACACGCTTTCGACCTGTCTCAGCGGGCCGAGGACGGTCACCTCGATCGACATCTCGGCGAGCTCGCCTCGCTCGAGGGGAGGGAAGCGGGGGTCTTCGAAGGCCGCGGCCGCGGCCATCTCGCGGACTGTCCGGACAATGGATTCCTTCGCGTTCATCCGGCCTATGCAGCCTCGCAGAGGCGCTACGGCACCCTTTCCTTTGCGAAGGGTTACGAATGCGCCGAGGGTCGCGGAGAGGGCGGAGCCCGAAACCGGCCACCGCGGCGAACGACCTTCGAGTCGGGACGCGATCGCCTCGCGCGCCGTAGCTACGAGGATCGCGCCGTCGGCGGCCGACAGCTCGCCTCCGGAAGGATCAGGCATTTGTCAGGGCGATGGCGGCGTAGTGGACGAGGCGCTCCTCGCCCGTTTCCCTGCTCGCCGACGAATCGTGTCGACCCAATAGCCGGGACCTCAGGCCTTTGGCGAGCCCCGAAGCGAAGAAGGCGGAGGAGATGCCCGATCCGCACGCGCAGATCTGGCCGCCGCCCAGGCCTTCGAGAATGGACTTTCCGTCCCCATCCAGGAAATCCTTCAGGAAGCGGTCGGCGCATGCGGCTGCGGTGCGCTCTTCGCTCGCCGACCCGAGGTCGGAGGAGAGCACTATCAAGGTCGAATCGATCCTTTTAGCGAACACTAGGGATAGGGCGGGGGCGAGGGCCCTGACCGCGGCCGGGCTCGGCCTTCCCATCAGGACCGGTACGAGGCGGGCCTCGGGAAAGAGGGCGATCATGAAAGGAAGTTGGAGCTCTATCCCATGCTCTTCCAGGTGCGGGATGTCGTTCTCCCTCATGATGGTGCCGCAATCCCGGATTTCCTCGACGAGATCCCTGTCGACGCTCACTCTTCCCGTAGGCATCTCGAAATAGTCCGACTCGGGGAGATAGATCCGGCTCTCCTCGGCGCGATGAAGGGGCGCGAGGACGAGAACGGTACTGATAGACCGGTTCGAGGCTGATTTCCAGGCCAGGGCGGAAAGATCGCCCGAGTAGTCGAGGCCGGCATGGGGCGAGACGATGGCCTTCGCGTCGGAGACTGCGGGCCTCGCGGCCTCGAGCAGGGCCGAGACCCTTTCCTCAAGCTCCGAGGGATCGTCGGGATAGAAAATTCCCGCGACTGTGGCGTCTCGCATCTTGGCCTGTCCGATAAGCTCCTTCATGTCTCAAGTATAGACTTTTGGCCGGGCCGATCAAGTGCGGAAGGGCGGAAAAGGCTATTCCCGCGACGGAACCGGACGACGAAGCGGCTCATCTCCCATGGGGGACCGCCTTCGGCCCGACGGTTCGGGCCTTCGTCGTCTTGGGCGCCGCGGGCGGAGCGGCGCCCGCTCCATCGCGATTCGGTCCGGCTGGATCGGGAAAGAGGGCTTCGAGTGCCTCGGCCGCGCTCGAAACGAACGTGAAGCGCATAACGTCCTTGACCTCGGCCGGGATGTCGTCTAGGTCCTTCCTGTTGCCTTCGGGGAGGAGGACGCAGAATATCGAATTCCGGTGCGCGGCGAGGACCTTCTCCTTCACGCCGCCGATCGGCAGAATCCTGCCGGTGAGGGTTATCTCGCCCGTCATCGCGCGCCCGGGCGCGAGGGGCCTTTGGGTGAAGGCGGACACCAGGCTCGCGACGAGGGTTATGCCCGCGGAAGGGCCGTCCTTCGGAATGGCCCCCTCCGGGACGTGCACGTGGACCGTCTTCTTCCGGAAATCCTTCTCGCCCAGGCCGAAGTCGACCGCCTTGGACCGAATGAAGCTGAGCGACGCCCGAGCGCTCTCCTTCATGACGTCGCCGAGGTTCCCCGTGAGGATCAGGCCCTCGTCGCCCTCGAATACCAAGGACTCGACAGGGAGCAGGGTGCCGCCGGCCTCGGTCCAGGCGAGGCCGTAGGCGACGCCCGCGCGAGGCTCCTTGAAGACCACGTCGTCCTCCCTGCGGCGCTTGCCTAGGAGGCTCGAGGCTTTCTTCTCGGTGACGGCGGCCGACCACGCGGCGAGCTTCGCGGGCTCGGCGGCGAAGCCCTTCTCGACGGCTTCCTGCGCCAGTTTGCGGACGACCCGCGCGATCTCGCGCTCGAGGCTGCGCACGCCCGACTCCATTGTATAGTGCCTGATTATCTCGAGGATCGCCCCCTCGCGGAATTTTATCGACGCATCCCCCAGGCCGTTCTCCGCCAATTGCTTGGGCACGAGGAATTTCTTCGCAATCTCGAGCTTCTCGTACTCGGAATAGCCGGGGACCTCGATGACCTCCATGCGGTCGAGCAAAGGGTAGGGTATGCCGTGGAGCGAATTGGCCGTCGTTATGAACATGACCTTCGAAAGGTCGAATGGAAGCTCGAGGTAATGGTCGGTGAAGGTCGAGTTCTGCTCGGGATCGAGGACCTCGAGCAGCGCGCTCGCGGGGTCGCCGCGGAAGTCCGAGGACATCTTGTCGACCTCGTCGAGCAGGAATACGGGATTGCTGGTCCCGGCTTTCCGGACGGATTGGATGATCTTTCCCGGCAGGGCCCCCACGTAGGTCTTGCGATGACCGCGGATTTCAGCCTCGTCGCGCAGGCCCCCGAGGCTGACGCGGACGAAGCTGCGCTCCAGGGCGCGCGCGACGCTCCTGCCCAGCGAGGTCTTCCCGGTGCCCGGCGGGCCCACGAGGCATAGGATCGGCCCCCTCGCGCGGTCAGAGAGCTGTCGGACGGCGATGAACTCGAGGATTCGCTCTTTCGGCTTCTCCATCCCGTAATGGTCCTCGTCGAGCGCCCGACGGGCCTTCTCTATGTCCCGGTTGTCCTTGCTCTTCATCGACCAGGGCAGGTCGGCCAGCCATTCGCAGTAGACGCGCAGCACGCCCGCTTCGGGCGAGAAGGGTTGAAGCTTGCCCAAGCGCGAGAGCTCGCGCTTGGCCTTCGCCAGGACCTCCTCGGGCGGCTCCTTCGCGAGCAGGGATCGCTCCAGCTCCTTGACTTCGGACTCCTCGCCGTCCTTACCGAGCTCGCGGTTTATCTCCTTGAGCTGCTCTCCGAGGAAGTACTCGCGCTGATTGCGGTCTATGCGGTTCTTGACCTTCGCGCTGATCCTGCGCTGCAGGTTGGCGAGCTCGGTCTCGCCCTCGATCGCCGCCTCGACGGCTTCGAGCCTCTCGAGGCCGTCCTCGACGCCGAGGAGGGCCTGCTTGCGCTCGGGCTTCACCGGAAGCGCGTTGGCGATCAGATCGCATAGCTCGTGCGGTTTCTCGGCGCGCTCGGCCTGGGCCAGGACTTCGGGCGCAATCTTCTTCACGCCCTCGGCGTAGGCAGCGAAGCTCCTCTTGACGAGTCGCAGCGAGGCATCGAGCTCGCCGTCCCTCTCCGTGCCGCCGTCCCCTTTGGGCCTCGGGGCTTCGTCGCCCAGGGCCTCCACGGAGGCCGCCAGGTGGTCCTTCCGAAAGAGCGTGCGCCTGATCCTCACTCGCGCCTCGCCTTCGACCAGGAGGCGCAGCGAACCGTCGGGAAGGCGCACCTGCTGGATCACGCGAGCCACGGTGCCGATGGGATGCACCTCGATCTCCGAGCCCTTCTCGTCGCCCAGGCCCTTCAACAGGGCGGTGACCACCCGCTTGTCCTCGCCGAGCGCCTCCTCCACCGCGGCGATCGAGAATTTCGTGGCCGCCAGAAGGGGAGCGATGGACTTCGGAAAGACTACCGCCTCTCTGGTGTAGACGAGGGGGAGCTCGATCGTCGCGCCGCCGCGAAACGCGTCCAAGAGACTCACGTAGGTCCTGGCGATTCGCTCATCTGCCTGGCCGGCCCGGAAGCGTCAGGCGCTCTTCTTGAGTATCTCGACCGCGGGCACGGTGGCTCCCTCGACAGTCGATCGATCGACGACGACTCGCTTGGCGCCCTCGATCGAGGGGATATCGTACATGACGTCCATCATGAGGGCCTCGACGATCGCCCTGAGTCCGCGGGCGCCGGTGTTGCGAGCGATGGCCTTATCGGCGATCGCCTCGACCGCGCCGTCCTCGAAGACGAGCTCGACCTCGTCGAGGCGCATCGATTCCTGGTATTGCCGCAGCACAGCGTTCTTGGGCTCGGTGATGATCCGCTTCAGGTCCTCGCGCGAGAGGTCCTCGAGGGAGACCTGGATCGGCAGGCGCCCGATGAACTCGGGGATCATGCCGAATTTGACGAGATCGTCGGGGTGGAGCTGCGAGAAGAGGGCCTTGATGTCCTTCGAGCCTCGAGCCTTCACGTCGGCGCCGAATCCCAGCGGATGCTTCGCGACCCGGTTCTCGATTATCTTGTCGAGACCGACGAAGGCGCCGCCGCAAATGAACAGGATGTTCGTCGTATCGATGCGGAGGTACTCCTGCTGGGGATGCTTCCGGCCGCCCTGCGGCGGGACGTTCGCGAGAGTGCCCTCGATGATCTTGAGGAGGGCCTGCTGGACGCCCTCGCCGGACACGTCGCGCGTGATGGAGATGTTCTCGCCCTTGCGCGCGATCTTGTCGATCTCGTCGATGTACACGATGCCGCGCTCGGCGGCCCCGATGTTCCCGCCGGCGTTCTGTATGAGCTTCAGGAGGATGTTCTCGACGTCCTCCCCGACGTAACCGGCCTCGGTCAGCGTGGTGGCGTCCGCCATCGCGAAGGGAACTTTGAGCTTCTTCGCAAGCGTCTTCGCGAGGAGGGTCTTGCCCGTACCGGTCGGGCCGATGAGGAGGACGTTGGACTTCTCGATCTCCACCTCGGCCTTGGCCTTGCCCGAGTGGGCGATGCGCTTGTAATGGTTGTACACCGCGACCGAGAGCGCCTTCTTGACATAGTCCTGACCGACCACGTACTGGTCGAGGTAGTCCTTGATCTCGCGGGGCTTGGGCACATCGCCGACGAAGCCCGACGTGAGCTCGGTCTCGTCCTCGGCGAGAATCTGCTCGCATACCTTGACGCACTCGTCGCAGATATATACGCCCGGGCCCGCGATGATGCGCCTGGCGAATTCGGCGCTCTTGCCGCAGAACGAGCAGGTGCGCTCCTCGGCGGGGTTATTTTGCTTCTGCTTCGCCATGCTTCCTCCGCTCTAGAAGACGATCCACCAGCCCATATCCCACCGCTTCCTGCGCGGACATGAAGAAATCGCGCTCCATGTCGCCGGCCACGAACGCGGGGTCCTTGCCGGCGGCAAGGGCGAAATAGTCGATCGTGAGCTTCTTGAGGCGGAGGATTTCCTTTGCCTGGAGGCTGACGTCGGAAGCCTGACCCTGGACGCCGCCCCAGGGCTGGTGGATCAGGACGCGGGAGGAGGGGAGGGCGTAGCGCTTCCCCTTCGTGCCGCAGGCGAGTATGAGGGCGGCCATCGAGGCCGCCTGCCCCAGGCAGTAGGTCTGGACGTCGGGCTTTATGCATTGGATGGTGTCGTAGAGCGCGAGCCCGGCGGTGACGGAGCCGCCGGGGGAATTGATATAGATGGAGATATCCTTCTCGGGATCCTGCGACTCGAGGAAGAGAAGCTGCGCCACTGTGAGGTCGGCCGTCAGATCGTTGATCTCTCCGTCGATGAAGACGATGCGATCCTTGAGCAGTCGGGAATAGATGTCGTAGGATCGCTCGCCGATGCCCGTCTGCTCGATGACGATGGGCACCAGGTTGTGCATTCGCTCTTCCATGGCCATATACCTCATTGTCGTAAATTACTCAGAATCCTTGAGCAAGTCCACGAAGGCCAGTTTGGGCCCCTTCTTGACATCTGCCGCCGCGAGCAGGTCGGCCATCAGCTTGTCTTCCTTTATCCGCTCGCGCAGGTAGTCCAACGAACCGCGCTTCTCGTATTCCGCCTTCACTTCCTCGATGGAGAGCGAGCTTTCGGCGGCCTGGCGGGCAAATTCCGCCTCGAGTTCCGTATCGGCACACTCGTACTTCCCGTCCTCCACGAGCTTCTCGATCGCCAGTCTCGTCGTGATCGATCTCTCGGCGGAAGGTTTCCAGTCTTCGACGAGGGATGCCCTGGTCTTGCCGGAATAGGACAGGATCCGATCGAGCTTGTCGTCCGTATCGACGCCCATCTGGCGCTTGAGGTTCTCGAGACGCATCGCGAGCTCGGCCGCGATCATCGATTCGGGCAACTCCGCCTTGGAACGGGCGAGCAGTCCATCGACCAGCGCCTTCTCCTCCAATTGCTTGAGCTTGGCTACGAGGCGCTTCTCGAGGTGGCCGCGGAGATCGGTCTTGAGGTCGTCGAGGGTCTTGTATTTCTCGGATACGTCCTGGGCGAGCTCGTCGTCGAGTGCCGGGAGCTTCTTTTCCTTGAGCTTCGTGAGCCTGACCGAGAGCTTGACGCTCCTGCCCGCGAGGTCTCGGTTCTCGAAGTCCGCCGGATAGGATTTCTCGATCGTCCGCTCCTCGTCCCGCTTCATCCCCAGGATCTCGTCGTCGATCTTGTAGACGTCGTAGCCGGTTCCGATCTCGAAGGTGAAGTCCTCGCGCTCGGTGCCGTCGACCGCCTTCCCATCCGCGCCCATCTCCCGGAAATCGACGGTGGCGACGTCGCCTTTGGCGGCCGCGGAGGAAGCGTCGCGCTCGATGACGATGGCATTGCGCTCGCGTATGTCCTCGAGCTCGCGGGCCTCGTCCTCGGGCGCGATCTCGACCGTAGGCTTCTCGACCTCGATGCCCCTCCAATCACCGACCTCTATCGCGGGGAACACGTCGTACTTGACCGCGAAGCTGAAGTCCTTTTCCAGATCGAAATTCGGCTCCCCGTCCAGGCTCGGGGTCGAGTAGGCGAGAGGCTGCTCCTTCGGATCGGCGTCCTTCAGGGCTTCCTCGACGGCCTTTTCGAGTATCCTTCCCATCGCGTCCAGCCTGAGGCTATCGCCGAACTTGCGCTCCAGGACCGATGCGGGCACGTGGCCGGCGCGGAATCCGTCTACGCGGACGCTTTTGGAGTATTCCCTGAGCATGGCGTCATATTCGTTTTTGGCCTCCGCGCCCGGCACGGTGATGCTGAGCTTGATGGACGAATGCGCGAGTCTCTCGATGCTCTTTCTGGCTATCACTGATAGTTCCTCTCGAGCGGAAGATAGGCCGCATCCGGCGGCCTCGGGCAGCGCGTTCGGCGCAGCCCTATCGAACGAATGCAATGAAAAAAGGCGACCCGGTATCCCGGGTCGCCTCGTCCAAAGGAGCGGGAAACGGGAGTTGGACCCGCGACATCCACCTTGGCAAGGTGGCGCTCTACCACTGAGCTATTCCCGCGCATAACGCTCCGCTAGGCCTTCGGCTGATAATCCCCTCTAGCATCCGGGGATGCGAGAGAAGGGACTTGAACCCTCACGCCCTTGGGGCACCAGATCCTAAGTCTGGCGTGTCTGCCATTCCACCACTCTCGCGTCGACGGTGTTCCGGTCGCTACCGCCGCGCCGCATGGTAAACGCAGCCCTTGGCGCTGTCAAGGCCTAGTCCTGCCGCGGCGAAGCGGCCTTTTGCGATCAAGGATGAAAGCGGGGCGGCTTTCACCGTCCCGCCCTACCATCCTATTGAGCCGCGCAGGCATCGAACCTGCGACCCGCAGATTAAGAGTCTGCTGCTCTGCCAGCTGAGCTAGCGGCCCGTTTTCTCATGCACCGTGCGTCCGACAGGAGTCGAACCTGCGACCTACGGATTCGAAGTCCGTCGCTCTATCCAGCTGAGCTACGAACGCAAGCGAGAGCCGAAGAGGCTTCCGACCGGACCCGTGAACGGGCGCAGCCGTAGGGTGGGTGATGGGGGTTGAACCCACGGCACCCAGATCCACAGTCTGGCGCTCTACCACCTGAGCTACACCCACCGTGCAATCGGTGACCATACATTGCCAAAAGCCCTTGGAAATGTCAAGTGGAGCCTCGAGCAAAAAAAGCCATATGCCGGAATGCCTTGCGTCCGTCCCGAGTCCCCGCGCGATTATACGATTATAGGCAGGGATGACCCGCACCGGGCGCAGCTCGCGAGCGATCCGGAGACAGTCATGCCCCGAAGGTCGATTCGATATCCGCGGCGCTCGATAGCGACCGCCCCACAGGCGGGGCAGCGCGTATCGGAGCCGCTTCCCGAGACGTTGCCTTGGTACACGTATGCGAGCTTGGAGCCAGCCGCGCGGGCGAGCTCGGAGAGCGCGCTTTCCGCGGTCGGCGGGGCTTCATGCTTCCAGGCAGGATGATAGGCCGAGAGGTGGAGGGGGATATCCGGCGAAAGGCCGGAGATGAAGGCCGCGATCGCCTCGATATCCTCTATCGAATCGCTCAGGGCCGGCACGACGAGCGTAGTCACTTCGATGTGGCAGAGACTCGACGCGATGCGGATGAAATCGAGCACGCTGTCCCGCTTTCCGCCGAGCCGCTTTCCGTAAACCTCGGGGGACCAGGCCTTGAGGTCCACGTTGGCGGCATCCGTAAAGGCCAGGAGCTCGCGCGCGGGGGCCGGCTCGAGACATCCGTTCGTCACCAGCACGTTCTTCAGACCTGCCGCCCTCGCCGCCTTCATGGACGCGAGGACGAACTCGAAATGGATCGTCGGCTCGGAATAGGTGTAGGCTAGCGAGGGAGCGCCCGACCGCAGCGCCGCGGCGGCGAGGGATTCCGGGCTGAAGCGCTCCAGTGTCGCCGGGGCGGATGGCAGCTCTTGAGATATCTGCCAATTCTGACAGAAGGGGCAGCGCATGTTGCAGCCGACGAAGCCGGCCGAGAAGACACTGCTTCCGGGAAGGAAGTGGTGGAGAGGCTTTTTCTCGATGGGATCGATCGCTAGCGACGATACGAGACCGAAATAAGGGAGCGTCAAGGCTCCGCCTTCGCGGCGCCTGACCCTGCAGATTCCGGATCGCCCCTCGGCTATGCGGCAGCCGTGGGGGCAGAGTTCGCAGGTTATCGGATCGGCCGCGCTATCCCCTGCGCGCCAATAGGAAGCCGCGGGCGCCTGTAGTTCGGGCATCGTTCCGCGCTAGGCGCGGGCGCTCGACATCATTGAATCGTGGAGTCGCGAGCTACCAGGGAATCGGAGGGGCACATCGACCTCGAATGGCTCGTAGCGCACGCCCAGGCTTCCCCTGCGTATCCATAGCCGCATCACCTGCCTCGAATGACCGGTCTCGTCGACGAGAGAGGGCATCTCCTCCACGGCTTTGATGTCGACTTTCCTGAATTCCAGAATCGCGGGCTCCGAGCCGGAGGGCTCCGCGAAGAGAATGCATTTGTCGGGATCGTTGGGATGCTTGCGCAGGGTGCCTGCGAAGGCGACCGCGTCCTTCGGAGCGACCGTCCGATAGCGAATCATCTCCGAAAGCGGCTCTTCCTCGAGCTGCTCGATGAAGTTCATGCTACCACCTCCCTGGACTGGGCGTTGAGCGCGAAGGGGCCTTACCGCCCGGCCGGCGCCCTGCGCGCGACCGTCCCCCCTATGATAAGTATAATCGACAAAGCGGCCGAAAGTAACAGCGTAGCGCGGGCGAACCAATCGCCGAGGCTGATGTACAGCGTAGGAGAATTGTCGCGGAAGATGGGCACCTGGACGAATTTGGAGGCTGATTCGAACAGGGGCAGGGCATCGAGGACTTGGCCATAAGGACCCACTACGCAGGTAACCCCGCCGTTCGTCGAGCGGACAAGAGTCTTCCGTGCCTCGATCGCGCGAAGCCGGGCGGCTGCCCAATGCTGGATCTCGGCGCTCTCGGTCTTGGACCAGGATATGTTGGTAAGGTTGATGAGGAGATCGGCGCCGCCGAGGGAGAAATTGCGGCAAACGTCGGCGAACGAGTCCTCGAAGCAGATGGGCGCGCCGAATCGCAGATTCCCGCCCTTCGTCGGAAGGTCGAAGACGACATAGCTGGTACCTGTAGCCCAGCCGCCATCTATCCCTACCGTTTTCTGGATAAAGGCCTTGAACCAGGGGATTTCTATGAAAGGAATCGCCTCGGCGAAGGGCACGGCATGGATCTTGGCATAGCTCGCCACCAGGCGGGTCTGCGGGTCGACGAGAATCACCGAGTTGGTCGCTTCGTAGGTCTTCCAGTCGACGACGACGGGAGCTCCGGTAAGGAGCCATGTTCCCGATTCGCGGATGAAGGGAATCAGAGGATCCGCGGTCGGCTTCAGGCTATAGTATTCGCGGGATTCCGCGTAGGGACGCATGAGGCTGGTTTCGCTGAAGACGATGATATCGGGCTTGCGCGGAGCGACGGCCATGGCTTCGCGGGCAAGGTGGATGCACGTAGCCACAGCGTCTTCATCTTGGCCTTCCGCCCAGGGATCGGTATTCTGCTGGACGAGGACGGCATCCAGGCTGGCGACGCGCGGGATCGGCTTCGCCAGTCGCGCGAGGCCATAGCCGAGGGCGCCGGCGACGAGTATGACGGCGAGGGCTGAATAGCCCATCCGGGCCCGTTTCGACAGGGCGCGCTTCCTGGACGAGCCGACACCGAGAAGGATCTCGGCCAGGGCGGCATTGCAGGCCGCGAGCATGGTGGTGACGCCGTAGACCCCCGTAAGGTCGGCAATCTGGAGGAGGGGAAGCGCGTCGGTAAGGGAATAGGGAATGAGCCCCCAGGGATATCCGAGAAAGCCGATCGATTTCTGGTACTCGAAGCAGGTCCACAGGACTATGAAGGCGACGGGCCTCGCCGCGTCGCCGCGATCGAGGAAGAGCCAGAGATATAGCCCCAGGACGGCATACACCACGAAATAAGCGAGGGTGGTGCTTCCGAGTGTCCAGATGCGGTAATCCTGGAAGAACCAGAGCCAAAAGCTGGTGAGAGCGTGCTGAAGTCCCCCGAAAAGCCCTACCACCATGGCCGCGGATTTCGGGCCGGGAAGCTCGACTACCGCGATATACAGCGGGATTAAGGCCACGAAGCCGAGGGGCGCCAGCCCGTGCTTGAAAACCTCGTTCGGCACGGCCAGAGTCATCAGCGCCGCCGAGACTACCGCGAGCGCCGCGGACCGAAGGATTGCTCTTCGCATGGGCCGGATGATAGCTCCCCGGGGGATGAAAGGAAAGTGCTTCCGGGTTGCCGTCCCTCAGCCTTGACCGCGCTCTCTCCATGACGCTAGATTGGGCGCATGATCAAAGCGGTCTTTCCCGGTTCTTTCGACCCTCCCACCTTCGGGCACATCAATATCATAGAGCGCGCGCGGGGCCTTTTCGACGAGCTTCTCGTCGTCGTCGCAGTCAATCGCCAGAAGACGGGCTTCTTCGCGCCGGAAGAGCGCCGGGATCTCCTTCTCGAGCTGCTCGGCTCCTATCCCAACGTATCGGTCCACCTCTGCGATAGGCTGATCGTCGAGTTCGCACGGAGCAAGGGCTGCAAGGTCCTGGTTCGCGGCGTGAGGAGCGTTCCCGACTTTTCCTATGAATTCGAACTCTCGATCATGAATAAGGGCCTCAATCCGGGGGTGGAGACGATTTTCATGCCCACCGACCCGAAATTCTTCGTGCTCCGATCGAGCGCGATCAAGGAATTGGCGATGTTCGACGGCGATATCTCGGGAATGGTCCCTCCCAACGTCGCGAAGGCAGTGAGGGCGAAGGTAGGCGCCTCGGGCTCGCGCGGAGCGGCGTCCTGAGTTCCTGCTTGACAACTTTGCGACATTTGTTTATGGTACTCGGGTCTTTTGAAATGTGATGCGCGGGTTTGCTGTTTCAAGGACGGCGGCGTTCAATTTTTCCCGGAACGAGGTTTTGTATGGCTGTACCTAAATTCAGGACTTCAAAGGCAAGGACTCGGAGGCGCCAGTCGATCAACATGAAGTTGACCGCCCCCACCCTCGTGACCTGCGGCAACTGCGGTAACCCTGTTCTCCTGCACCGGGTCTGCCCGAAGTGCGGTTTCTATCGCGGGCGACAGGTCATTACGCCCGAATCCAAGGCATAAGGAGAGCGGCATGGACGAGCTGTTCACCAAAATTAAGAAAATCATCGCCGAGAAGCTCGAGGTAGAGGAAGACAAGATCACTCTCGAGGCGAGCTTCCGCCAGGATCTCGGCGCTGACAGCCTCGACACTTACGAGCTCGTGTACGGCATCGAGGAAGAACTCGGCATCACCATCCCCGACGAGAAGGCGAACGAGTTCGAGACAGTGAAGGACGCCTACGAGTTCATCAAGTCCCAGGTGAAGTGAGCCTGGACGTCGCCGCCGGGGCGGACTGACGTGTTCTTCCAGAGCGTCGGTCTCTTGTCTCGCGAGCGCAGGACTCAGCTGGCCGCCTTCCAAAGGAAGGCCGGCATAAGGTTCAGGAGCCTCGAGCTCTTGAACCTTTCTTTTACCCATCGTTCCTGCGGCAACGAAGACGCGTCTCGGTCCTTGAACAACGAGCGCCTCGAATTCCTCGGCGACGCCGTCCTCGGCCTCGTCGCCGCTTCGACCCTCTACCAGATCCTCGGCGAGCGCTCGGAGGGGGAGCTTGCCCGAATCAAGAGCTACGTCGTCTCCGAGGAGGTGCTTTCGGAGCTGGCCAAGGGATTGGAGCTCGACGAGTACATCCTGCTCGGCAAAGGGGAGGAGCAATCCGGCGGCCGCGCGAAGAAGGCGATACTGGCCGACGCAGCGGAGGCCTTGATCGGGGCCTATTACCTGGATTCCGGCTTCGATGCAGCTTCCCGCTTCGTTCGCGGCCTTATCGAGCCCGAGATAGGCAAGGTGCTTCAGAACCGTCATCACAAAGACTACAAGACAATGCTCCAGGAATACGCCCAGAAGTTCCACAAGAGCTATCCCATGTACCGCCTCACCAAGAGATCGGGGCCCGACCACGATAGGACGTTCTGGGTCTCCTGCGAGGTCGCGGGCGCCGAATACGGCACGCATTCGGGCAAGAACAAGAAGGAAGCGGAGCAGAACGCCGCCCAGGCGGCCTACGACGCGATCATCGAAGCCGGGGGCCTCGAGGCCGCGCGACTCCTGAAAATCGACGGTCAGTGAGCTCGAGGGGCGCGCCTCCCTACAGCCCGTACTTGGCCTTGAGTCTCCGCCCGATATCGAGCAGGCGCTCGCGATCGTTCAGACTCGGATCGTCCATCACGGTCTCCAGAAGCTCCCTGAGCATCGCGCCCATTTTCGGGCCGGGCGGGACTCCGATCGAGGCGAGATCCCTCCCGTTCACGGCGAGGTCGGACAGCCCGAAGGCATCGCTAGCGGCGAGCACGCCCGCGATGCGCTCGCGCAACGGGTCCAGGCTTCTCGGGTCCGCGGGGCGTCCGGTGATTCCCGTTCCGTCGGCTATGCGCAGCGCGAAAAGCCTCTCGAGGGAGCCGGGCCCGATCCGGGCGAGGAAGCGTCGAACCGCTCCGTCGCTCCATGCCGCGTCGTACGAGAACATGTGGCTGCGGACCAGGTGGGCGACTTCCTCGGCGACGGCGTTGGGAAAGCGCAGCCGCCTCATGAAGGCCTCGGCGTCCCGGCCGGAGAAGAGCTCGTGGCGATGGAAGCTGGGGGCCTCGCCGGGCCTCTCCTCCTTTGCCTCGGGCTTGCCGATGTCGTGGAGGAGGGCGGCCAGTCGCAGCACGAGATCGGGCGCGGCGGCGTCGACCGTGGCGTAGAGGTGGTCGAGGACGTCGAAGACATGGATCCCCTTCTGCTCGACTCCTCGGCAGGCGGCGAGCTCGGGCGAGATCTCCTCCAAGAGTCCGGTCTCCTCCAGGAGCCTCAGGCCTCGCGATGGCACGGGCGATAGCAGAATCTTCTGGAATTCCTCCCGGACTCTCTCGGCGGAGACCAGGCGGAAGCGGTCGATCGAGGGCCGGATAGCCGCCAAGGTCGCGGCGTCGACATCGAACCCGAGCTGCGACGCGAAGCGGATCGCCCGGAGAGGCCTGAGCCCGTCCTCGCGGAATCGCTCGAAAGGGTCGCCCACAGCCCGCACTAGACGGCGGTCCAGGTCCTCGCGGCCGCGGTGGGGATCGAGCAGAGCCTTGGAAATGAGGTCGAAGGCCATGGCATTGACCGTGAAGTCGCGCCGCGAGAGGTCCTCCTCGATCGTGGCCGCGAACTCCACTCGGTCCGGATGCCTCCCGTCGGCGTAGGCTGACTCGGTCCTGAACGTCGTCGCTTCGATTTCGAGGCCTTTGAAGAGGACCGTGACGGTGCCGTGCCGGAGACCCGTCGGGACGACGCGCCTATAGGCGCGCAGCATCTCTTCCGGGCGCGCATCGGTGGCGACGTCGAAGTCGCTCACGTCGCGGCCGAGGAGGTAGTCGCGAATGGCGCCGCCCACGAGGTAGCAGGTCTTGCCCAGGTCCCTCAGTACGCGCGCGAAGTCGTAGAGCTCCCGCGGCGGACGTATCGGTCTCATGCCGGCGGACCGTCGAGGGGCTTCACGGTGCGCCGTCCCGGAAGGCTGCGGCCAGGAGTTCCTGCGTCTCGCGAGGATGCTGCACGAGGACTCGGGAGCCGGCGATGAGCTCCGCGATCCCGATCTCGCGCGGGTAGCGCGGAATGATGTGCAGATGCAGGTGCTCGATGCTCGCGCCGGCCGCCAATCCCATGTTGTAGCCGATATTATATCCCGATGGCTTCATTTCGCGGTCGAGGACGTCGAGGCAGGTTCCGACGAGGCCATCCAGTTCGCGGCGCTCCGCTTCCGAGAGGCCGCGGACGTCGAGGAGGTGACGCTTGGGAAAGACGATGAGGTGGCCGGGATTATAGGGATACAGGTTGAGGGAGACGATGAAGGAGAGCGACTCGTGGACTACCATACGCTCCACTTCGTCGGATTCGGAGGAGACGAGGCAGAGGATGCAGCCTTCCGGCTTGCCCCCCTTGAGGTAGCCGATCTTGTCGAAGTTGAATAAGTATTCCATTATCGACCTGCCCTCGTCCATCTTCCATCCGCACCGGCCCGACGCGCCGATCGCTCGGTAGGCGGATTTTGCGAGAGGGCCACATTGTACTAGATTCTACCCGAGGATGCCAGCATGGACGCGAGCGAGCGCGAGGGTCCCCCTCCCGAAAAGCCCTTCCTCCTGATACTAGTCAAGCGGGCGACGATTTTCTTCTTCGCGATCTGCGCCATATCCATCTTCTTCTGGGTCGTGGGATCGGAGAGCGAATTCCTCGACAGGACCCAATGGATGCTCCTGTCCATCGTCAGGGTATCGTCCCTGGCCGTCGTCCTCTCCTCGGGCTTCGGGATACTCGCCGCGACGGCGATGGCCATCGGCCGCCGCTTCGGGATAAGCGTCCCCGGGCTCCTAGGCTATGCCCTCGCCGGCGCGATCGGCGTCGGCGCCATGGCTCTCGCGCAATCCGTCTTGACGCTTTCCCGCGGACTTCACTGAGGCGCGACTCGCCTTGACCCCCCGCGAGCCCGGCCGGTATACTCCTTCGATGCAGGTCAGAGTCCGCTACGCCCCCTCTCCCACGGGCCTCCAGCACATAGGCAGCGTCAGGACGGCCCTCGTCAACTATCTTTTCGCCCGCGCCAACGGCGGCGCCTTCATCCTCCGTCTCGAGGACACCGATAGGACGCGGTATTCGGACGAATACGTCAAGAACCTGTACGAAACTTTCAAGTGGCTGGGATTCTATTGGGACGAGGGTCCCGATGTCGGCGGACCCTATGCGCCCTACGTGCAGTCCGAGCGCTTTCCCCTGTACGAGGCTCGCGCCCGGGAGCTGGTCGATTCCGGGACGGCCTATTACTGCTTCTGCGGCGAGGAGCGCCTCGCCGAGGTGCGAGCCCGGCAGGAGGACTCCGGGACCTCGGACATGGGCTACGATCGACGCTGCCGCTCTATCGATCCGTCGGAGGCCGCGGATCGAGTCGCCGCCGGCGAGAAGGCGGTCGTCCGGCTCAAGATACCGCTCGCCGGCTCGACGAGGTTCCGCGACGCCCTCCTCGGCGACATCGAATGGAAGAACGAGGACCTGAGTCCGGACCCCGTCCTCCTCAAGTCCGACGGCTTCCCGACCTATCACCTAGCAGCCGTGGTCGACGATCACCTCATGTGCATAACGCACGTCTTGCGCGCCCAGGAGTGGATACCCTCCGCCCCTCTGCACGTGATCATGTATGCCGCCTTCGGCTGGGAGCCGCCGGAACTCGTCCACCTGCCCATGGTTCTGGGTCCGGACGGCCACAAGCTCTCGAAGCGCCACGGCGCGACGGCCGTCGATGAATTCCGCAAGGCCGGCTATCTCCCCGAGGCCCTCATAAACTACGTTTCCCACCTCGGCTGCTCCTTCGAGGATGGACGCGACCTCTTCCCGCTCTCCGATCTCGAGCGGCTATTCAAGATCGAGAGGCTCAACAAGGCCCCCGCCGTCTTCGACTACCAGAAGCTCGAATGGTACAACGGGCAGTACATTCGCATGAAATCCGACGCCGAGCTCCGCGACCTCGTCATGCCCTATCTCGAGCGGGCGGGCCTCGCCTCCGACCGGGCGATCGTCCTCGGCGCCATGCCGATCGTGAAAGAGCGCCTGCGCTTCCTGAGCGACGCCCCGATCATGATGCGCTACCTGTTCGAGGAGCCTCCCCTCCCCGCGGCCGCGGAATTCATACCAAAGAAGCTCGACAAGGCGAGGGCGTCGGAGCTCCTCGCCGCCGCCGGCTCGCTGCTGCCGTCCTGCGACCTCGCCGACCTCGAAGCCGCCGAGGCCAAGTACAGGGCCGAGGCCGAGCGGCTCGGGGCCAAATTCGGCGATCTCATGATGCCCTTGCGCGTGGCGATCACGGGATCCCGCGTGAGTCCGCCGCTCTTCGAGTCGATAAGGCTCATCGGTATGCCCAAAGCCGCCGCGCGGATCGCGCGGGCGCTCAAGGCTCTCGAGGGCTGACCCGGCAGTTCGCGCGGTTTCCCGCTCGAGCTTGACCTCTCCTTCGGCTTCGGGGCATAGTTGCGGCGCCGCGCCCCTGAAGCGCGGTCAAGGAGCGCGAAATGAGCTACGATCCCCCCTCCGCCCCGGTTTCCGAGACGAGCGATTTCATCCGCGACGCCGTTGCCGCGGATCTCGCGAGCGGCCGCGCGAAATACGTGATGACGCGATATCCGCCCGAGCCCAATGGTTGGCTCCATATCGGCCATGCAAAGGCCCTGAGCATCGATTTCGGCGTCGCCGACCGCTTCGGCGGGAAATGCAACCTCCGCTTCGACGACACCAACCCCGAGAAGGAGGACATGTCCTATGTCGAGGCGATCAAGAAGGATATAGCCTGGCTCGGTTACGACTGGGAGGACCGGGAATACTACGCATCGGACTACTACGAAAGGCTGTTCGACCTGGCCGTCAAGATAGTCGAGAAGGGACACGCCTACGTCGACGATCTGAACGACGAGGAGATACGCGAGTACAGAGGCACCAACGTACCCGACAAGAACAACATCACCCTGACTCCGCCGGGCAGGAACAGTCCGTGGCGCGACCGCGGCGTCGCGGAGAACCTCGATCTGCTGCTCAGGATGCGAGCCGGGGAATTCGCCGACGGCTCCAAGACGCTCCGCGCCAAGATCGACATGGCCCATCCCAATCTTCTCATGCGCGATCCCGTCATGTACCGCATCCGCCGCGAGCCGCACTACCGCACGGGGACCACGTGGTGCATCTACCCGATGTACGATTTCCAGCATCCTCTGTCGGACGCGATCGAGGGTGTGACCCACTCGCTGTGCTCGCTCGAGTACGAGATACACAGGCCCCTCTACGATTGGTTCATCCGCGAGGCCGAGGTATTCCCGTCGAGGCAGATCGAATTCGCCCGGCTCAATATCTCTCACTTCGTCCTGTCCAAGCGCTGGCTCCTCCGGCTCGTGCTCGAAGGCCACGTCTCCGGCTGGGACGACCCGCGCATGCCCACCCTTTCGGGGCTCAGGCGGCGGGGATACACGGCCGCCTCGATCCGCGACTTCATGTCCCGCATCGGCGTCGCCAAGACCGACTCTCTCGTCGACGTCCAGCTCCTGGAGCACTGCATCCGCGAGGAGCTCAACAAGACCGCGGACAGGGCCATGGCCGTGCTCAGACCGCTCAGGCTGGTCGTGGAGAACTGGCCCGCGGACCGGGTAGAGGAGCTCGAGGCCGTGAACAATCCCGAGGATCCGGGCAGGGGCACGAGGAGCATCCCGTTCTCGAGAGTCCTATATATCGAGCGGGACGATTTCTCGGAGAATCCGCCTTCCAAGTACTTCCGCCTCTTTCCCGGCAACATGGTGCGACTCCGCTACGGCTACATCGTCACTTGCACCGGCTTCACGAAGGATCCCGTCACCGGCGAGGTCGCCGAAGTGCGCTGCAGCTACGATCCGGCGACCAGGGGCGGCGACGCTCCCGACAATCGGAAGGTAAAGGGAACGATCCATTGGGTGTCGGCGGCCCACGCGGTGGCGATCGAGGCCCGTCTCTACGATCACCTTTTCCTCGCGGAGCGGCCAATGGACGTCGCTCCCGGCATAGATTGGGTCGCGACCGTGAATCCGGGCTCTCTCGATAGAGTCCAAGAGGCCGTCGCCGAACCCGGCCTCGCCGAGGCGAGGCCGGGAGAGCGATTCCAATTCGAGCGCCTTGGATATTTCTGCTGCGATCAGGACTCGAAGGCCGGTGCCTTGGTATTCAACCGTACGGTATCGCTGCGCGACACATGGGCGAAGATCGAGAAGAAAGGCGGCTGAGCGACCGGCTCAAGCCTTGAGCTTCGCGGCCAGCTCGGCGACTCGCCTGCCCTGGAATTTCGCGCCGGCGAGCTCGTTCGCGCTCGGCTGTCTCGAGCCGTCGGGACCGGCGATGGTGCTGGCGCCGTAGAAGCTGTTGCCGCTCACCTCGTCCACAATGCCGAGGACGCCGGAGGCCAGCGGCAGGCCGACATAGAGACCGCCGTGGTGGAGGATGAAGGGGATAAGGCCCAGTATCGTCGCCTCTTGCCCGCCGTGCTGCATGTTGCTCGAGGTCATGATTCCTACCGGCTTGTCGACCAGGCCACCCTTCATCCAGACCTGCCCCGAAGCGTCGAGGAATGCCTTGAACTGGGCCGGGACGACGCCGTGCCTGGTCGGCATGGCGAAGACGTAGCCGTCGTAATCCCCGAACTCCTCGAACTTCGCCGGCTTCTCCGCGGCGAAGGCCTTCTGGGCCTCGTCGGCATGCATCGCCTTCAAGACCTCCGCCGGAAGCGTCTCGGCTATTCGCAGAAGCTGGGCCTCCGCTCCGGCTTCCTTTATCCCTTCCGCCGCCGCTTTGGCCATCTTATACATGTGTCCGAAGGTCGAATAGAAATAGACTCCTACCCTAGCGCTCACGATCGTCTCCTAGCGCGGCCGATGGCCGCTTCATCTTGTTTATTCCCCTCACAGGGTGGGTTACTATAAGTAACTTAGTAATATTATTGTATATAGTCAATAAATAATATATATTACCATATATGGAAGCTAAGGAGGGGAACGCGCTCTGTCCCAAGGTCGAGGCCGCTTTCGGCCTGCTGGCGAAAAAATGGATGGGACTCGTAATATACTCCCTCGGCGACGGCGAGCTCCATTTCCGGGATCTTGAAAAGGCTATCCCGGCCCTGAGCGCGCGCGTCTTGACCCAGCGAATCCGCGAGCTCGAGATCGCCGGGCTCGTTTCGAGAAAGATCAGTTCGACTTCCCCTGTGCGCGTGAGCTACGGCCTGACCGAGAGCGGGAGATCCCTCGCCGAGGTGATCAGAGGGATCGCGGACTGGGCCAACGCATAGGGCTCAGCGCGGATTTGCCTGAAGCCCGTCGCCGCAACGATGATTCGACGCCTCATCGGCTCGAAAACCGCGCGTGGTAGCTTTCGTTTTCCACCTCCACTCGCAGATCGAGGCCGAACAGCTCGGATATCGTATCTGAGCGCAGCAACTCGCGCTTGGGCCCGTCCGCGGCTATGCGGCCTTCCTTCACCATGATGATTCGGTCGATCTCGGGAGGAATCTCCGAGAGCTCGTGTGTCACGAGGACGATCGCATGGCCCCTCGCGGCCAGATTCCGGACGCGGTCCGCGAAATTGTGCCGTGCGGCGATGTCGAGAGAGCCGTAGGGTTCATCCAGGAGGAGCATCTCGGGATCGTGCACGAGGGCGCGCGCGACGAGGACGCGTCGCATCTCGCCGGACGATAGCTCGCGCGCCTTCCGCGCGAGGAGATTCCGGATGCCGAGAAGCTCGGCGGCTTCCTCCGCCTTCTCCACCATCGCCGGAGAGGCCTCGACTCGCAGGGGGAGCCCGATTCCGCCGAAGAATCCCGAGAGTATCGTGTCGATGACGCTCTCGTCCCCGGCTTGCGCGGATTGCAGGTCGCCCGACACGATGCCCAGCCTCGAGCGGAGCGAGAAGAGGTCCCAGCGCTCCTGGCCGAAGAGCCTGATCGCGGCCGGCTCGCGATAGAGGGGCGAGACGTCGCCCGATATCATCTTGACGATCGTAGACTTCCCTGAGCCGTTCGGGCCGAGTATGCAGGCGTGCTCCCCTTCCTCGAGCGTCAGGCTGATTCCGCGAAGGACGGCGCTTCCTCCGCGGATCACCGTCGCGCCCTCTATCTCTATTGCGACGCTCACTCGCCCCTCCCCGCTGCCCATTCGGATCTCACGCGCCGACAAGACTAATTCGCCGCCCGAGGATGGTCAATGAGCGAGGCTGGCGCGTTGACCGATCTCGCGCTATCATTGTGCCATTATGGAACCTCTCGATATCGCGCTGCTTTTCTCCGCCGTAGTCTTCGCCCTGGCTTCCCGGGCGGCGATGAAGCGCTTCGTGGTGCGCCGTCTCGGAAAGGCGAACGAGTCCCTGCTGGAGATCGATTTCTGGAAAGCCTCGTCGGGGGAAGGCCTAACCCGATGCCTGCTCTTCATCGAGCTCCTGTCCTGGGGAGCGACGATCCTCTTGCTGGCGATGCTCGCCGCGCGCGCCCTTCAATAGCTGTGGAGCCCCGTCAATAGGAAGTTTACGCCGAAGAAGGTGAAGAGGGCGCAGAGGAAGCCGAGGACGGCGACTAGCGACGGCAGGGCGTCCTTCCTCTTCCTCAGGAAGCGCAGATGCAGGTATATCGTATACGCGAGCCAGGTCGTCAGGGCCCAGATTTCCTTGGGATCCCAGGACCACCAGGAGCCCCAGGCCCGCTCGGCCCAGACTGCGCCGAAGACGAGCGCGCCCGCGGTGAAGATGGGATAGCCCGCCCCGATCGAGGTATAGGCGACTCTATCGTAGTCGCGCCTCCTCTTCTCGTCCTTGGTCGCCAGGAAGGCGATCGAGGCGACGAAGGAGGCTACGAAGAACGCCTCTCCGATGAAGCTGAGGGAAACGTGAAGGACCAGCCAGCCCGATCGGAGGGCGGGTATCGGAGCGAGCAATTCGCGGGGCGCGATGGGCGAGCTCGCCAAAGCCAGGAAGGCCGCCGCGGCGATCGTCGCGCCGAATTGCACGAGGGGGAGGAAGGTCATCCTTCCCTGCATCCTGTAGGCGAACGCGACGAGGCAGATCATGCCCGCGAAGAAGACCAGGGACTCGAAGGTCCCGGTCAGGGCCGGAAAGCCAATGGAAAGGCTCCTATCGATCGTCGCCGCCGCGAGGGCGAGGAAGGCTGCCGCGAGGACCCAATGGGAGACGGGGTCGGCTCCTCCGTCCTTGCGGAAAAGGGAGGGTGCCTGGATGGCGGCCGAGACGAGAATCAGGGCGAAGGCTATCGTAGGCAGGGCGCTCATGCTCTGAGCTCTCCGAGCTTGCCGGCGAAGGTGATGATCGAGCCGAGCCCGATCACGGCGAAGGCCGCGATCACGACCGGATAGAAGGGATCGTAGGCGGCCTGCAGGCCCGATAGCTCCGCTTCCCCGGCGCCCAGGACCACATAGGCCCCGATCTTCGATCCCTTCCCGAGGCTGACCACTTTCGTCCCCCCCGGGCCCTCCTCCCGGGCGATGGCATCGCCGCTGTCAGGGTCGACGGACATCAGCGTGAGCCTCGCATCGCCGGCGTCGATATACTCCCCCGCCGCGAGGCTCCGGCTAGTCTCGGAAGGTCCCTCTAGCTCGAGCACGCGCTCGGAGCCGTAGCTGACCTGCAATATGGAAAGAGGCCCCAGCCTGAGCGGATGATTCACGCGTATATCGTAGGAAGGAAGGACCGTCTTGCCGGCCTCGCTCACTTCGACGGTGCTGATCCAGTCCTTGGCGCGGCCGTCGGGGTACTTCTCGCTTCGGAGGGACCTGAGGACCAGGAGCCTGCCGTCGGGGAGCTCCACCGCCTCGCCCTTGCCGAGACGCGCGAAGCCCTGCCACGTCGGGTGGCTCTGCTTGGCCGCCTGCCCGAGGACGGCGCCTATGAGGAGGACGATCAGGCCCAGGTGGAGGATATCCGGTCCGTGCCTTCCCGCCCTGCCCTTCCTGAGCTCGCGCGCCAGGCGGTCCGCCGAGCAGGCCGAGAGATTGGCGAAGAAGAGGAAGGCCGGGACGAGGAACAGCGGGGAGCCGTAGAAATCGCTGAACCCCGTCTTCACGACGACGGAAGCGAGGGGCTCGGGCAAGGAGGAACGATAATAGGACGAGTCGCGACCTTGAGGAACGAGGGAGGCCAAGACTCCGGTCGCGGCGATGTAGGAGATGAGGACCAGGGCGAGCCTGACCGACTTGAGCGCCTCGAATAGCTTGCGCAATCGACCTTCCTTTCCCGGCGATCCGCTAGACGATAGGCGGCATCCCCGGGCCTGTCAAGTCAAGGCGTAGAGGAATACAGCCGCGGCGGTCGCGACATTGAGGGAATCGGTCCCTCCCCTCATGGGCATCGTAATCCGCTTCCGACAGCCTACGAGCCAGGACTCCGAGAGACCGAAGGCCTCGTTGCCCAGGACGAGAGCGAGGCGTTCCGGTCTCGTCCAGGACCGAAGGTCGATCGCTTCCGGATCGAGGACGCAGGCCGCCGTCACGTAGGACTCTTCGGAGATGGCCCTGAGCTCCTCGGGGCCGCGCAGCCTCGCCCATCCGAGACTCAAGGACGCTCCCATGGATACGCGCAGGACGCGCCGGCAGAGAGGATCGGGCCCCGAGGGGCCGAGCAGGAGGGCGGAGCATCCGAAGGCGGCGGCATTCCTGAAGGCCGCGCCGAGGTTCTCCGGGTCGCCGACCTCGGGGAGGACGAGGATCGTCGACCTCCCCCCGCTCGCGGGCAGGGCCTCGGCGGGCCGAAGCTCCCGAGGGCGCCGCGCGAGCGCCAGCGCGCCGCGATGGAAGGGGAAGCCCGCGAGGTCGGAGATATACTCTCGGGGAAGGACTGTCGGAGCGAGGGCATCGCCGAGGAGCGCGCGCGCCCAAGCCTCGCGCGCAGGCACGCAATACAGCGTCTCGATCGCCAGACCGGCCCCGAGGGCCCGCTCGACCAGGAAGGCGCCTTCCAGAGCGATCAGACCGCCGGACTGCGGGGCGTCTCGAAGCGACTTATCGGGCGGGCGGTCGCGCACGCGTCACGAAGGCCCCGTCTCTTCGATCTTGCGCGGGAGGAATTCGGGGAAGCTGTAGCTGGCAACGCCCGTGGCGTAGTCTACGTCGACGTTCGCAGCCCCCTTGCGAACGAGCTCGTCCAGGGCGAGCTGGCACTCATCGAGGCCGACGTTCAGGGCCATGGCGACCGAGCTTACCGTGACGATTCCCGCTCGGGATTCGGCGAGCTTGAGTACGCGCACGGGAAGGAGAGGATCGATCCGGGGCTGCGACTTCGCCTGGGGCTCGGAAGGGCGGCGCAGCGAGCCGATGAAATCGCGAAGCCGGTCCTTGCCGCGGACTTCACGGACGATCGACGTGGCTCCGAAAGCTACGAGGAATACGCTGATGAGGGCAAACTCCCTCGTGAACGGCAGGAACACCGAGACCAGGCCGAGAATGATGAGGATCGCGCCTAGCCTGCTTCTATAGCTCATGTGCCGTCCTTCCCTCCTCGATCCGGCTCTCCAATATAGGATACTCCGGATTACTTCCGTGATAAAGACCCCCTCCGCTCAATTGCCCAGGAAGCCTTCCACGGAGTATAGTCCGTGCTACGTGAATCTCATCGCAGTCGACGGAATCTCCAAGACCCTGGGGGAAGCGCCATTGTTCGAGGGGGTCGGCCTCGGCATCGAATCCGGAGAGCGGATCGGATTCGTGGGGCAGAACGGCCGAGGCAAGTCGACCTTGCTGCGCATCCTCGAAGGGTCCCTCGACCCGGATTCGGGAACCGTGGCGCGCAAGCGCCTGCTCAGCGTGAGCCTCCTCGAGCAGAGACCCGCGTTCAGTCCCGGCCAGAGCCTCTCGGCATTCCTGTACGGCGGCCGATCCACCCTCGCGGGCCGTCCGCGCGGGCGCGTCGCGGCGGACCCCGAGGCAGGGATCGACGAGATCGGAGCCGGGGAGCTGGAGCGCGCCTACGAGTCGCTGTGCACGGAGCTCGGGCTCGGCGACCCGTCGGCTCCGATGTCCGATATGTCGGGCGGCATGGTGAAGAAGGCCGCCATCGCCCGGGCCTTGGCGCCGGGAGCGGAGCTCCTCCTCCTCGACGAACCGACCAACCATCTCGATATCGCGACCATCGAGTGGCTCGAGAAACGGCTTCTCCAGTACCCGGGGGCCTTCGTCCTCGTGACTCACGACCGATGGTTCCTCGACGCGGCCTGCGCGTCGATCATGGAGATCGACAGGGGAGCGGTCTACAAGTACGAAGGATCGTTCTCCGACTACCTGCGGAGGAGGATGGAACGGGAAGCCGTCCTCGAGAAGGCCGAATCGCGCAGGATCGCGGTCTTGAAGCGCGAGATCGCCTGGCTCAATCGAGGCGCCAGAGCCAGGGCCACCAAGAGCGAGAGGCGCAAGGATTCGATCCGGGACATGCAATCCCGGGCCCTGGTCCGCGAGGTCGGGATGGATGGCTTCTCTGCCTCGGCGAGGCGGCTCGGCAAGAAGATACTCGTGATGGAGGGCGTGTCGAAAGCCTACGGGAGTCGACGCGTCCTATCGCCTTTCTCCCGCGATTTCAAGGCAGGAGAGAGGATAGGGATCCTCGGTCCCAACGGCGCCGGAAAGACGACCTTCCTCGATATCGTAGCCGGCAGGGTGGCCCCGGATTCGGGCGCCGTGGACCGGGGCGAGAACACGCACTTCGCCTACTTCGACCAGACCGCCGCGACGATCGACCCGAGCCTGACCCTCGTCGCCTACATCCGCGAGAAGGCGGAGCGAATAGCCATGGCGGACGGCTCGGTGCTCGGGCCGGAGCAGTTCCTCGAGCGCTTCCTCTTTCCGCGAGCCATGCACGAGCTGAGTCTCTCGCGCCTGTCCGGCGGAGAGCTGCGCCGGGTCCAGCTGGTCAGGCTGCTCGCGGACTCTCCGAATTTCCTGCTTCTGGACGAACCGACCAACGACCTCGATATAGGCACGATCGAGCTCCTCGAGGACTTCCTATCGGACTTCCCCGGCTGCGTCCTGGCAGTCTCGCACGACCGCGCCTTCCTGGACGGTCTCGCCGATTCTCTCATCGTGCTGGACGGAAAGGGCGGCGCCCGCGAGTACGTCGGGGGCTACGCCGACTATCGCGAGTTCGCGGCCGAGGCCCCCGAGGCGCCTTCCGCGAGGAAGCCGAAGGCTGCCCAGGCGACGCGCGCGAGGAAAGGCCTATCCTACGCCGAGCGAAGGGAGCTCGACGGCCTGTTGGAGGAGATATCGGCCATGGAAGCCGAGAAGGCGGTCCTCGAGCGCTTTTTCGCCTCGTCCTCTCCCAGTTCCGGGGAAATGGAACGTTCGAAGCGCCGCTACGCCGAGCTGTCGGCCCTGGTCGAGGCTCGCACCGCTCGCTGGGAATCGCTTGCCGCAAAAGAATGAAGGAGCGCCTCATGAAGCCGAATAGAAGGTTTTTCACGATCTGCCTGGGTATCCTCGCCTTTATCCTCCTGGCCTATGGATTGCTGAGAATGAAGTTCGGAGCCTTCCTGCCGGCGAAGATCGATCAGAACATTCCCAACGCGGTCATGGTCGGAGCCATCGCCATCCTCCTGTGGAACAGAAAGCTGCGCGGCGAGGCGGCGAAAGCCGAGGCCGAGCGCAAGCGCCTCGAGAGGGAGGCCGCCGCCGAGGAGAGCGAGGCGGCGAGCTCCGCTGAAGGCGGATCCGAAGGCGACAGCGGCGACGATGCCCCCCGCTAGCGGGCCGCGGCATGGCTCCTTCGATCTTCTCTCGCCCGACTCGATAGCGGCCGCCGTCGAGGGAAGCCTCGGCGTCGGGAGCGACGGGACGATCAGCGTCTACCCCAGCTACGTCAACCGCGTCTACGGCCTGAGGCTCGACGACGAGAGGGAGATCATCGCCAAATTCTACAGGCCGGGCCGCTGGTCGCGGGAGTGCATCCTCGACGAGCACCGCTTTCTCCTGGACTGCTCCGAGGCCGAGCTGCCCGTGGCGGCACCCCTCGTCCTCGCCGGCGGCGAAAGCCTCGGAGAGCTGATCCTCGAGGAGGACTCCGGGGAGGCCGCTTTCTCCTTCGCCCTCTTCCCGAAGATGGGCGGCCGCAATTTCGACGCCGAGGCGGACGAGGATTGGCTGCGCCTGGGAGCCGCGCTGGGGCGGCTCCACGCCGTCGGCGGCATCCGCGACGCGCTCGCTCGCTCGCGCTGCGACCCCGCCAACCTCACCCGGCCGCTCCTGAAAGGTCTGCTCGACGAAGGACTCGTCCATCCCGAGCTGGCCGGCGAGTTCGAGGAGCTCTGCGAGCGGGTCCTCGAGCGTCTCGTCCCTCGATTCGAGGGTCTGGCCTTCCGGCGCATCCACGGCGATTGCCATCGCGGCAATATCCTCGACCGGCGCGGAACGACGCAGGGCTCGGCATCCGGACTGCTGATGATCGACTTCGACGACATGATGACCGGTCCGGCCGTCCAGGACCTCTGGCTTCTCCTGCCCGACCACGCCGAGAAGTGCCGTCGCGAGCTCGGCTTGCTCGTCGAGGGCTATGAAGCCTTCCTTCCTTTCGACCGCCGCGAGCTCCCTCTGGTCGAAGGACTCCGATTCATGCGAATGGTCTACTTCCTCGCCTGGCGCTCGAAACAGCGCGACGACCTATGGTTTCGGGAGAGCTTCCCGGATTGGGGCGGCAAGGCTTTCTGGGAAACCGAGCTCGAGGACCTGCGCGACCAGGCGGAGCTCGCGCTAGGGGATCTGCCGGCGCCGATCGGCTGACGGGGCGACGGCGCGGGGCATGGCCCCGACGATGGCGTTAAGGGATTAATAGCTTGACTTACCCGCGGCGAGCCTAGAAAGTCTGATCCAGAAGGGCAAGGACGGCAGCGCCCTGTCCGCGACCCCGCTGCCGCTCATCGGCAAGACCGTCGATCCCGATCAGACCAATCCAACAATAGGCGACCGCTGGGGGCCGGGGACCCGCGTTTCCGCCATTCTCGTCTCGCCCTACGCCAGACCAGGCTACGTCGATCACGCGGTCCTCGATACCACGGCCATCCTGCGGCTTATCGAAATCCGCTGGGACCTCGAGCCGCTGAACGACCGCGATGCCCGTGCCGGCGACCTGTTGAGCGCCTTCGAGTTCTGATCGCCCCGGTCGGTACCGGGATTCCGGGCTTGCGGCCCGCCGCCCTTTGACATTCGGCGGCCGAACGCGGCATAGTACTGGCATTCTGCATAGATATCCGGCAATTCGAAGTTTCGCCACGCCTCGTGAGATCCGCTTTCCCGCGCCTCGGGAGCGGTCTCGACGCGCTCGTCGCCGCCAATGCCGATCGGACTTATGCAAAGCTTAACCGCTCGACCCAGATGGAAGATGACGCTCTACGCCGTGTGGGCCGGCGAGATGCTAGCCATCGCCGGCTTCTCGACCTCGGGGCCCATCATACCTTTCTACCTGCAAGACCTCGGAGTGAGCGATCCCTTGCGGATCAAGTTCCTGACCGGGCTGATCAATGCGCTGCCCTCCTTCAGTTTCGCCGTAGTGTCGCCGATGTGGGGAAGCCTGGCCGACAATTACGGGCGCAAGCCAATGCTGCTGCGCGCCATGTTCGGCGGCGCGGCCATTCTCGTGCTGCAGGGCTTCGTCAAGGATCCCTGGCAGCTCCTCGCTCTGAGGACGATCCAAGGCTGCATCACCGGTACCATCGCCGCGGCCACCGTCCTCGTGGCATCCGTCGCGCCGCCCGAAGAGACCGGCTACGCGCTGGGCCTCCTGCAGATGGCGGTCTTCCTGGGTGCCTCGCTGGGACCGATGTTCGGAGGTCTAGTCTCGGACTTGTTCAGCCACCGGGTCACCTTCTTCGCCACGTCGATCCTCCTACTATCGGCCGGGATCATCGTCACGAAGTACGCGGAGGACGATTTCGTCCCGCCCCTGAACCGCAAGTCCATCCTGAGGAGCCTGGTGCCGGACTTCAGCCCCCTGATGCATTCCAAGGCTCTTTGGTCGCTCATGGCCGTCGTCGCCGCCGACCAGATCGCCGGATCCATAGTCGCGCCCTTCCTCCCGCTCTTCATCCAGAGCATCTCGCCCCGAAGCGGCATGGTGAGCACGACGACCGGCATCATCCTCGGCGTCAGCGCGCTCGCGAGCGCCGTCGCGGCCGCCAGCCTCGGCAAGCTGAGCTATCGCATCGGCTATCGCAGGACTCTCGTCGTCTGCATGGTCACGGCCGCGGTATTCACCATACCCCAGGCCTTCGTCCACTCGACCCTCCAGCTTCTCATCCTGAGGATCCTGAGCTGTTTCTTCATAGGCGGGGATATGCCGGCGGCGAACGCGCTCATCGCCCTCCAGATCGAGCCGGGGAAGCAGGGGAGCGTATACGGTCTGACGAGCTCGATCTCCTCGGCGTCCAACGCCTTCGGGCCCGTGCTCGGTGCCTCGCTCGCGGCCACTTTGGGCTACGGCTCGATATTCACCGTCACGGGTCTCATCCTCGCGGCATCGGGGCTCGCCATCGGCTTTTTCGTAAGGTACAACCGAGAGACGGTTTACCGATGAACCCCGCGAGCTATCGATCGCCCCCGGGGCCCGCCGGCAGCCTCGAGGCGAAATAGCCGAGAATCAGACACATGATTACGAGGATTCCGCCGATCGCCACTAGCAATACTACGAAGCGGAGTATTTCCTTTTTTTCCTTCTTGGTGATCTTTTCCACGCTCCGCACCTCGACCGCGCCGACCTTTCCCATCGGAATTATATCACGGAATTGAGGACGTGGGGCCGATCCCGGGGTCGGCGGTAGCCTCGCTCGCGCGATTTACCCTATAATCCAGCAACTTCGCGCAAGGCGTCCGCACCCAGTAGCGGTTCGGCCATCCGCGGACACCTTCGGGACGCGACTTCCGCCCATAGATGGCCGGAGAAGGCGCCAAGCCCGTCAAGGCGCGCTGCCGTAACCGTCGGCGGGGCGAAATCAGAGCCTTCGCCGGCGGGCTGCGCCCGCCGGCGGAAGCGAAGCGCGACGCGAGCTTCGCTCGCCTCGCGCTTCGCTACAGGAGTTACAGCATGTCGGAAAGCAGCGTCGTGGATCGCAGCGAAGCCACCATGGAGAAGATCGTTTCCCTCGCAAAGCGGAGGGGCTTCGTCTTCCAGTCCTCGGAGATCTACGGAGGCCAGTCGGGAGCCTGGGACTACGGCCCCATGGGCGTCGAGCTGAAGAACCGCATTCAGCGCTTCTGGTGGAAGGAGATGACCCAGCTCCACGACGACATAGTCGGCCTCGACGCCGCCATCCTCATGCACCCCAAGACCTGGGAAGCCTCGGGCCATGTCGAGAATTTCACCGATCCGCTCGTCGACTGCAAGAAATGCAAGCAGCGCTTCAGGGCCGACCAGATCGATCCGGCCAAGCTCGCCAGGAAGGAATGCCCCGAATGCGGGGGAGAGCTCACCGATACACGCAAGTTCAACCTCATGTTCAAGACCAACATCGGCCCAGTGGACGACGGCTCCGGCCTCATCTACCTCCGACCGGAGACGGCGCAGGGCATCTATGTCAATTACAAGAACATAATCCAGTCCAACCGCATGAAGGTGCCTTTCGGCATCGCCCAGGTGGGCAAGGCCTTCCGCAACGAGATAGTCACCAAGAACTTCATCTTCCGCACCTGCGAGTTCGAGCAGATGGAAATGCAGTACTTCGTCAAGCCCGGGGACGACGAGAAATTCTTCAACTATTGGCGCGAGCAGCGCTGGGCCTATTATGCAAAGCTCGGAGTCCGCATGGACAAACTCAGGTGGCACCAGCACGGGCCCGACGAGCTCGCCCACTACGCCAAGGACGCCTACGACATCGAGTACGAGTTCCCGATGGGATTCAAGGAGCTCGAGGGCGTCCACAACCGCACGAACTACGACCTCACGCGCCATCAGCAGTTCTCGGGCAAGGATCTCCAGTACATCGACCAGGAGAACGGCAACGAGCGCTACATCCCCTTTATCATCGAGACCTCGGCCGGCCTCACCAGGCAGCTCCTCATGGTCCTCTGCGACGCCTACGAAGAGCAGAAGGTAGCGGACAAGGGCAACGAGGACGACTGGCGTACGGTCCTCCGCTTCCATCCCATCCTCGCGCCGATCACCGTCGCCGTCCTACCCCTCATGAAGAAGGACGGGCTCGCCGAGATCGCGCAGGAGATCAGGCAGGGCCTCAAGGAAGAGTTTTCCACCGACTACGACCAGGGCGGCGCCATCGGCCGCCGCTATCGCCGCCAGGACGAGGTCGGGACGCCATTCTGCGTGACCGTCGACTACCAGACCAAAGAGGACGGCACCGTCACTGTGCGCTTCAGGGACTCGATGGAGCAGATCCGCGTAAAGCGCGAGGAGCTTGAGGCCCAGATAAAAGAGGCCATCAGGGGCTACAAAAGGGCGTGAAGCCTCGGGTCTTCCCTGGCTTCCGCAGAAAGCCGCCTACGCTTGATGATCGCCAGCGAGACGACCCCCGCCGCGGCGAGGGGAAGGGCCGCGACCGCAATGATCGGGCGGACTAGGCCGTCCGCTTCGAAGGCCCAAGGCATGCGGAGTCTCCCGTTGGCGAGGAGCAGCACGCCACCGTTGTAGAGGAAGTGCACGAGCATGCCGGGCCATATGCTGCCCCCCGAGTCGAAGACATAGGCAAGATAGATGCCGATGACGAGCAGGGCCCCGAGGCCGATGTAGTTCTGGTGCACGAGCGCGAAGAAGGTCCCGGTGATGAGCCATGACCAAGGGCTCCTCACGACGCGCCCGAGCGTACCCTGGAAGTAGCCCCTGAACAGAAATTCCTCGCAGAGGGCGGGAGTGACGCATATGGACGCGACGAGGAGGGCCCAGGAGCCGGGGCTCGACGCGGTCAGGAGGCTGGAACCCTGACCTTCGAGCTCGCGGAGGAAGGGGAAGGCCCGCTCGAAGATTTCGCCCGCCAGCAGCGCTAGGGGAAAGAGGCCGGCTGCCCCGATGAGCGCGGAGGGTAGGGCTGCCGGCGAGGGCAGGGCGAGACGAAAGCTCTTGCGCAGCGGCCGGGCGTGCCAGCGGCGGAACAGCAGGTAGGTGCCCGCCCCGAAGAAAAGGAATTCGAAGACAGTGGTCAAGACCAGGATGGGATCTCGGTATCGATTCATGATCCCGTGCCTGAGCTCGTTCCAATCCGCCTGGCCGAGTCTCCCCATGTCGCCCAGCATATACGCCGATATCAGGACATTGCCCGCCAGGGAATAGAGGGCCGCGATGAGGGTCACGCCTATGAGGGCGCCGAGGGCCGGACTCTTGCCTTTGCGTTCCCAGAATCCGAGTTCCGCCATTCCTAGCGATCCTCGCGGACGGGAGAGAGCGCGCCGAGGGCGCGAAGGCGGCGCGCGCCGGAGAGGCGCGTCCGTCTCGAGCCTGCGCCTCTAAGCTCTCCGGACCGCGCGCGAAGGTCGGCATGGAGGAGGGTAAGGAAGGCGGGCCAGAGCGTGCCCTTGATCGTGCCCGAGATCAGCAGCGAGACGCCGATAGCCCAGCTTAATGAAGAGAAGAGTGAGAGTAGGGATTCGGCGGAAGGAGTCTTCCCTCCTATAGAATCCCGAAGGAAGGCGAAATAGCCGGGCATCGCCACGCCGAATGTTATCGGCCCGGTGAGGATGCCGAGGCCGAAGGATATCACCAGCGAGACTATGAACATCGCGCCGAAGACGCGCCAGCCGCGGCCGCGTACGAGCGCGAGGGATCGGCCGATGCCCGCGAAGGAATTCCTATCTTCGAGGACCGACGCGGGCGCGGATACGCAGGTCTTTACCTTGAGCCACCAGTCTGCCGCCAGGGCGATGACGATGGATGCGAAATACAGGGCCAGGAATTGCAAGAAAAAGGCGGTCTGGGAGAATCCCTCCTTCCGTTGACCGACGAAGTCGCCCAATTTGGCGGCGATGAAAGGGAAGAGTATCGCGCCGATGACGGCGAAAACGAGAAAGCCCGCGAGTATGCCGATGACCGCCTCCTGCACGGCTAGCCGCAGCCAAGCCGGCCGAAGAGCCGCCAATGCGAGCTTGGCGAAGCTCGTGGAGCGGCCTTCCAGCGCCGCGCCCGACTGGGCGCAGACGAAAGCCTTCTGATAGGCCTGGCCGACGAAGAGAAGGATGCTCGCTAGGATACCGAAGACGAGGGCGGGGCCGATGCCGGAGAGGGCCCGGGAGGGGTCGCGGCCGATCGATGACCCCTCTCCTGCCGCGGTCCTGATCCATGAGCCGAGGCTTCGCATCGCAATGGTCCAAAGGACCGCGCCCGGGACGATCGAGACCAGCGAGACGGGAAGCGCCCTTTTCCAGATGAGGGGGACGAGGGAGAAGGTATCGTTGAGGAAATCTCCGAGCGTATGGCTGCCTCGCATTTTCGGAATCATCGGAACCTCCGGCGCAGGCGCCAGTATAGCCGCGCGAGGGGCCGGCATCAACAGCGGCCGGCGACCTTGCCTTCCCGGGATTGAGTGCTATACTTCTAATACAATCTTTATGGCGCCTGTCGACGGGACCGGCGCGAAAGTCTAAAATCGGGGGGTGATTGAATGGATTCTCTGAGTCAAGCACGAGGCTTCATTACGGCGATGTACCCGATCACCGGGCTGCTCGCCATCGTCGGGATCGTCGCGATGTGGAGGATTTTCTGGAAGGCGGGACAGCCTGGGTGGGCCGCGATCATACCCGTCTTCAACGTGATCGTCTTTCTCAGGGTGGTCAATCGGCCATGGTGGTGGATTTTCCTGTTCCTGATTCCCGTCGCAAATATCGTTTTCCTGTTCATAGTCATCTTCAACCTCGGTAAATCTTTCGGGAAAGGCGGAGCTTTCAGCTTCTTCCTCCTTCTCGTCCTGAGCATCATAGGCTATCTCATCCTCGGTTTCGGCAAGAGCGCGTACAAGAAGATCGAGCGAGGGGTCAAGGCCTAGGGCCCGATGTCGGATGCCGAACTTCCACCCGGCCGGCCTTCTGGGCCGCCGGGCGGACTCGCTTCAACGTAACCATTCTATAAGCGGTATCGCGTCTTCTTGCGCCCATGGCTCTGTCCCCAGCCCGCTCGCCCTTCGCGGTATCATCCCATTACGCTTCGAGACGATAATTATCCGCGACCCCGGCATTGACAGACTGGATATCGCGGACAGACTTGACTTGTAGACGCAATAGCCCGAGCGTAGACGTCTCGATTCGGCGTCCGCTTTCACGCAGCCTCCCGAGCATCCGCATTCCGGGTCTTCGCGTCCCAGGGGGGAATCCATGTCGCTGCGCGCCAAATTGCTGTCGGGCTTCGCGGTCATCGCTCTCTTCTCGCTCGCCGTAGGCGTCATCGGTCTCGTGAACATGGGCGCCATCAACGCCAGGGCCGATTCGATGTATCAACGGGAATTCATGGGTCTCTTCTACACCGAGGAGGCCAACGCCGATTATATCAACGTGGCCCGCGCCGAGAAGAATTACGTCATCTCGACCACTCTGGAGGAGCGATCCAGGTACAGGAAGCAATGGGATGGTTTCCTCGCGGATGCGAAGGCCATGATGGAGAAGGCCGAGCCCCTGTTCGTCACCGAAAAGGGAAAGGCGAAACTGGCCGAAGTGAAGGCGGCCTACGAAGAGTGGGAGCCTTTGACGGCGAGCGTCCTCCAGCTCGGCGACAAGGAAGGACTCAGCCGGCAGACGGAGGCGGGGAATCTCTCCATGTACGGGGCTCGGGATAAGGTCAACGTCCTCAATAAGGTCATGGGCGAGCTCACGGAGCTCAAAAGGGACAACGCGCAGTCGGCGGAGGCGGAGAACCAGAGGCGCTATTCGGAGAGCGCGCTTCTGATGGTCTTGGTCATCGCCTGCGCCATGCTCGTCGGCCTCCTCGTCGGCATCCTGCTCTCGTCCTCGGTCCGCAGGACCGTGGGTGGAGAGCCTTCGCAGATAGCCGGCATCGCTGACCGCGTGGCGGCAGGCGACCTCGACATCGACGATTCCCGCGCGGACGACGCGACGGGGATCCATCGCGCCCTGCTCGACATGACTCGCAAGCTTCGCGAGATCGTCGGCGATGTGCAGCGTACGGCCGCGCAGCTGGCGGCAGGAAGCGAGCAGATCAGCTCGACGGCGCAGCAGGTGAGTCAGGGATCCTCCGAGCAGGCCTCGGGAGCCGAGGAGGTCTCGAGCTCGATCGAGGAAATGAGCGCCACGATCCGTCAAAACACCGACAGCTCGCTTTCCACGGAGAAGATGGCCAAGAAGGCTGCCGAGGACGGCGAGGAAGGCGGCAAGATCGTCGTCGCCTCGGTGACCGCCATGAAGGAAATCGCCGGGAAGATCGGGGTAATCGAGGAGATAGCCCGGCAGACCAACCTTCTCGCGCTTAATGCGGCCATCGAGGCCGCCAGGGCAGGCGAGGCCGGCAAGGGCTTCGCCGTGGTGGCAAGCGAGGTGCGCAAGCTCGCCGAGCACAGCCAGCAGGCCGCAGGCGAGATCACCAAGCTCTCGAAGGCCACCGTCGAGACGGCGACGAGCGCCGGCGAGATCATCCAGTCGATCGTTCCCGATATAAGGAAGACGGCGGAGCTGGTCCAGGAGATATCCGCCTCGTCGAGGGAGCAGAGCTCCGGAGCGGAGCAGATCGCAAAGGCCATGATGCAGCTGGACAGCGTAATCCAGCAGAACGCCTCGGCGAGCGAAGAGCTGGCGTCGATGGCGGAGGAGCTCTCGGGACAGTCGGAGCAACTCTCCGAAGCGGTGTCCTTCTTCAGACTGAAGGGCCTGGAGAAGGACAGCGCGGCCGCGGCCGATACGGGGCGCCGCGAGGCGAAGACCTCCGAATCGAAGGGCCCCGCCCCGCGATCCGGAAGTCCGGCCTCCGCGAAGCCCGCGGCCAAGACGGCCATAGCGCCTGTCCCTGACGGCAGGGACGCCGATTTCGAAGCCTTTTGAGCGGATCGAGGAGGGTTCAGAAAGGAAGACTCTGCGCGAGAGCTAGCCTTTCCTTGACCGAGCGGAAGGAGTCCTTGAGCGGGTCGTTGAAGGGAACTCCCTTGTCCTTGCGATACAGCCAGACCTCGTGCTCCTTCTCGCCGGGCGTGTAGATCCTCGAGGCGCCCGGAGCCTTCCGGGAGGCTCGAAGCTGTCGGCATATCTCGCCGACCTGCCGCTTGAAGGCCGCCAGCTCGACGAAGGCCTCGACTTTGACGGCCATGAAGAAATGGCCGAGCTCGATAGGCGCGCTCTTGCCCGACGCGTCGACGCCGAGGAGGGCTTTCATGAAATTGGCCTGGGACAGGGCCGAAGAGAGTATCTCGCACACCATCGAGTAGCCGTAGCCCTTGTAGCCCGAGAAGGCCTCGCCGAGCCCGCCCAGCGGAGTGAGCGCGGCCCTGTCCTTCGTGAGGTCGGCCAGGACCTGATGCGTATCGTGGCGGTACTCGCCGTCCTGCCCGATGACCCAGCCGTCGGGCAGGTCCTTGCCGAGTCGGTCGTAGAGCTCGATCTTGCCCCGCTGCGTCGTGCTCGTCGCGCAGTCGAGCATGAAGGGAAAATCCTCGTCCGAGGGCATGCCCCAGGTCAGGGGGTTGGTGCCGAGCATCGGCTCGACGCCCCAGGTCGGCGCGATGGACGGCCTCGCGCTCGTGCCGGTGAAGCCGATCATCCCGCGATCGACGGCCATCCGCGCGTAGTAGAACGCCGCGCCGTAGTGCGTCGAGTTGCGGACGACGGTCATGCCGAGGCCGTTCTCGTCGGCCTTATCCACCGCCATCTGCATGGCGCGCTTCGCGATGTAATGGCCCATTCCGTTGTGTCCGTCTATGACGGCGGTCGTCGGCGTCTCGCGGACCACCTCGAAGCGGGTGAGGGGGCTCTGCGTGCCGGCCCATATCCGGTCCAGGTAGATCGGCTTGAAGCGGCCGACGCCGTGCGAGTCGACGCCGCGCTTGTCGGCCGAGACCAGGACGTCGGCGCAGACCGCGGCCTCCTCCGGGGGGACGCCAATCGCCTCGAAGCCGGACCGCATGAATCCTTCCACCTCGTCGAACGCCCACCAGGTCGTCGAGTCTTCCATGTCCATCTCCTAGCGCCCTAAGGCAGATACTCGTCATTGACCTTCGACATCGAATCGAACAGATTGCGCTTCAGGCGGCTCGAGCCGCCCGTGAGCTCGGCGATGCGCGCGCGCGCCTCGCGGCGCTTGGAGTCGCGCCCGTAGGGGCAGGTGCAGGCGGCCGAGCGGAAGCCCTTCTCCTGGGCAAAGGCGATGACCTGCCTCTCCTCGCACAGGGCGAGCGGGCGAATGATGGATATCGGGTACTTACGGTAGCGCAGGTTCGGCAGCATCCCCGAGATCTGGCCTTTGTAGAGCATGTTCATCATGAGGGTCTCTACGATATCGTCGAGATGGTGGCCGAGGGCGATCTTGTTGAAGCCTTCGGCCATCGCGTAGCGTATGAGCTCCGTCCGCCTCTGGGTCGAGCACCAGTAGCAATTCATGCTTCGGCCGGGCTTGAGCCGCCCGATGACGGGCACGTCGATCGACACGGACTCGATGCCCCAGGACTCGAGCATCTCGAACAGGGCGGATTTCTTGCAGCAGGAGCAGAAGTCGGTCGCGACGTGGATCGCGCGCAGCCGGTATCGCCCGGGCCACCATCGGCGCTTCATGGCGAGGTCGTAGGCGAGGCTCGACGAGTCCTTGCCTCCCGATACGGCTACGAGTACGGAGTCGCCCTCCTCGATCATCGAGTAGCGCCTGAGGGCCGAGTCCGTAAGCTTGGCGAGCTGTGTCTCCGCTTCTTTCACGACCGAATGTTAGCCGCCGCGAGCGGCTCGCATCAAGTGGCGAGGCGGGAGGGAAGGGGGCCCGGGGCGCCCAGCCGGGCGCCCCGGCCGCATTATTTGGATGCGCCGAGGATGGCGTCTTTACAGGCCTTGGATACCGTGAGCTTGACGGCGGTCTTGGCGGGGATCTTGATCTGCTCGCCGGTCGCCGGGTTGCGGCCGAGCCGGGCCTTGCGCTTGTTGAGCTTGAGGATGCCGAGACCGGGGATCGCGAACTTCTTGTTCTTCTTGGTCTCGCGGTAGGCGAGCTCTACGAAGGCGTCGAGGAAGGCCGCGACCTGCTTCTTGGTGAGGGCGTTCTTCTCTGCGAGCTGGGTAATGATCTGCGCCTTCGTGAGGGCTTTGGGAGCGCTTTCTTTTGCTGTAGCCATCTACGTCTCCTTCGAAAGTTTCGTCTACTATAATACCGCAAAGCCCCTAGGCGCAAGCGAATTTCGCGTCGGAGGGCGTTTTGCGCCTATAATTTCAGGTTATAATCGAATGCCACGCGATAGAAGTACAGATAGGAGCCGCCGAACGCGCGATCCTCGAAGCTCGGCGCCCATTGGGTCGAGGCCGTCCACTGTATCCCCGTCTTGAACTGCGGCAGTATCGCTATTGTCGATTGGTCGTCGATCTTGAAATCGAAGAGGGGCCCGAAGCTCAGGTAGGTGAAGTCCGAGCCCCAGCCGCCCGAGGCCTCCGTCGACATTTCTCGGACCGAACCGAGCCAACCCTGCGTCTGGAGGAGGAACCCGACCGTATCCAGGACGATCGGCATCCGATAGCCGAGGAAATAGTTCCCGTAGAGCTGCCAGCCGTTGAAATCCATCGCGTCGTCGTCTTCCCAAATCCAGGGAGTGCTCGCGTCGGCGCCGGTGTATGCCTGGTACTCGGCCTTGTCGGAGGCGAGGACCACGATATGGTTCCACTCGCCGGGCAGGACGGCCGCGAGGTCGAACTGGAAGGTGGCTTCGACCCAGGCCCGATAGATGAGGCCCCCGAAATTCTGCGGCTCGATGGTCCCCTTGTCGTTGATGCCCATTCCCACGAAGCCGATATCCCAGCCCGTCCCCAGGCCCCCTCCTGCGTCGAGCTTGAGGAAGGCGACGGGCGTGAGCGTCGCCTGGAAATTCGCGTTGAGCGAGACGGGGGAGATTTCGCCCGAGAAGTCGAGGGCGAGTTCGTTGTCCTTGGTGAGATCGCCCCCTCCGGCGAGGAAAGGGAAGGTGAGCTTGCGGTCGATTATGCCCTTCAGGTCCCCTCCACCCCATGTGGAACCGGCCTGGCGCGATCCGAACGCCGGATCCGTGGCGAGGCCGTAGACTACTGGCACGAGGCCGTTCGCGTCGACGCCTTCGTGGTAGGGGAATTGATAGTCGCCCTCCACCTCGATGCTCGTCTGTCCCCGGACGCCCTCGGCGAGAGCGGGCGCGGCGAGGACCGCGCCCACGGCGAGGGCGCTCAGCAATCGCCTCGCGGGGCCGGCGAGGGGCGGGCGGTTGGGGTCTCGGCGACCATCACTTGCCATCGCTTGCCTCCCGGGTCGTTTCGGCGTCCGCCTTGGCCTTGTCGGCCCTGACGCTCCTATAGATCAGGAACGCCCCGGCTATGACGGCGAGGGGACCCACAATCGCGAAGAACTTGGAGAGGAAGCCCACCCTGCTATCGAACTGCGCGCCGAGCGAGAAGCCGACGAAGAGCCAGGCCGGAGTCATTATCGCGGCGGCGAGGAAATCGTAGAGGATGAAGCGATGCAGCCGCATCCTGAGGAAGCCGGCGCCCATGATGACCGGCGCCCTGAGCCCGACGACGAAGCGCGAGGAGAAGACTATGAAGGGACCGCGTCGCAGGAAATAGCGCTCCCCTCCATCGATGCTGCTCGGCTTGATGAGCCTCGCCAGGAGCTTGTGGCGGATGATCTTGGGGCCGAAGACTCGCGCGATGAAAAAATACGCGGTGTCCTGGATCAGGATGGCGGTCAATGCTATCGCCGTCGCCAGGAGAAAGGAGGTATCGGTCGCGTGCATGGTGACTCCGACCAGGGCGACCGCTATCTCCTCGCAGATCGGGAGCGTGAAGCCGAAGAGAAGGAGGAAGAAGAAAGCGTAGGGGAGAGGATGGAGCGTCACGAAGCTAGGAAGTACCGAGATCAAGGCGTTCACTGGCGCCCTCCCGCGACGGAATCTATACCGCCCTTGCGGGCCTGTCAAGTTGACGGCTATAATCCCCCGATCCGGAGGACCAATGAACTCTGCTCTCGTGACGCTCCAGGAACGGGGATTCATCCAGCAATGCACCGATTTGGAGGGGCTCTCCAAGGCGATGGACGAGGGTCCGATCACCTTCTACGAAGGATGCGACCCGACGGGGCCCTCGCTGCATATCGGCCACATGGTACCCTATTTCGCGATCCGGCATCTGCACGAGGCCGGGCATCGCGGCATTGTCCTCATGGGAGGAGGCACTGCCCGCATCGGCGACCCTTCGGGCAAGTCGACGATGCGGCAGATCATCTCCTACGACGAGATCGACGCCAATGCCGGGCTCTTCCTGGGGCAGATAGACAGGTTCCTGAAGTTCGACGGCGAGACGCTCTACTCCGCGAACAACAAGGACTGGCTCGCCGATCTCAACTACATCGACTTCCTCAGGGATATCGGGCGGCACTTCTCGGTGAATCGCATGCTGTCCTTCGAGGCCTACAAGATGCGGATGGAGACCGGCCTGTCCTTCATCGAGTTCAACTACCAACTGCTGCAGAGCTACGACTTCCTGCAGCTCTACAAGCGCCACGGGTGCCGCCTGCAGATCGGCGGCGACGACCAGTGGGGCAATATCGTGGCCGGCATCGAGCTCATCCGCCGAGTGGAAGGAGCCGAGTGCTTCGGGCTCACCTTCCCGCTCGTGACGACGAGCGACGGCAAGAAGATGGGCAAGACCGAAAAGGGCGCTCTCTTCCTCGACCCGGCGATGGTCAGCCCCTATGATTTCTTCCAGTATTGGCGCAATGTCGCCGATGCGGACGTCGAGCGCTTTCTCCTCATGTTCACGTTCCTCACCGTCGCGGAGTGCCGCGAGCTGGGCTCCAGGAAGGACTCGGGACTCAACGAGGCCAAGGCCCGGCTCGCCTGGGAAGTCACCGCCCTCATCCATGGCCGGGCCGAGGCCGACAAGGCTCGAGCCGCCGCCGCGGCGGCCTTCGGGGGAGGCGGCGGAGACTTGGGACAGATCCCCTCCAAGTCGCTGCCGCTCTCGGACATCGCTGCCGGGATCGGCGTGCTCGATCTCTTCGTCCTCGCCGGCCTGGCCTCGTCGAAGAGCGAGGCGCGCCGGCTCGTCCAGCAGGGCGGGGCGATCGTGAACGAGAGGAAGGTCGAGGACGAGAAGGCGGTCATCGACGCTCCCTGGCTCGACTCCGAGGGCGCGCTGATGCTTCGCGCGGGCAAGAAGCGGGTGTTCAGGATAGTCGCCTCGCGATGAGTCCGCCTCGACGCTTCCGCCCCGCCCGGGGCGCGGGAGCCGGGATTCCCGCGGCGAGGCCCGGCCGATGACCCGCGGCGAGTTCTCCGCCGAGCTCGGCGGCATCCAGATGCTCCTGCGCGAGCATCAGTACCTGCAATACTCGCCCTCGGGGCGCGCCGAATACGAGCGGAAGGTTCGGACCTGCGCCGAGCAGTTCGCCTACCTCGTCTTCAGGAAGACCGGCCTGCCCGTCAGGGCCCTGCCTGGCACGGTGCCGATCGAATCCGTCAGGGATCCCAGCTACGCCGCGGGCAGGTCCATGGCCGAGCGGGCGGCCAAGAGGACGCGCGCCCTGGCCAGGAAGGCGACGGGTCTCGACCGGGACTACTACTCGAAGTGCGCCGCCGTCTGGGAAAAGGCCTGGGTCAAGCTCGGCGAGCCGGACGCGGAGCATTGAGCCGCCCCATCGCCTGCCGACCTCCCCCTCTCACTTGCCCTCCTGCGGGGGCGGGCTTCAGTCGTCCTTCGCCTGCAGGCCGGAGGGGACGGCCCGGGCCGCCCTGGCGTCCGCGTACTTCGAGTAGACCTTCACCTTCCCCGCGACGATGTCCCTCTTGATGGCGTTCACCTTGGCGACGATGTCCTTCCCCAGCTCGACGTTGCGGTCGGAGAAGGCCACTCCGTCGGACTTGGCGTCGAAGACGACCGCTCCGCCCCTGAAGGTGCCGGCCTTCAAGGCCTTGAGAGCGTAGACGGTCGCCGTGTCGACCCGCTTGATCATGGAAGTGAGGACCGCGGACCTGCCCTTGGCCGAATCGTAGATGCCCTCATCGTACTGATCCGAGTCGGCCCCGACGGCCCACACGTTCCTGCCTGCCGCGCGGTATTCCCTGGCCATCGCGATAGCCCCCGTGCCGGTCATGCCTGCCGCGGAGAATACGCAGTAGACGCCGGAGTCGTACCAGGTCCTCGCCCGGGCTTTCGCGAGCTCGGGCTTGGCCCAATCGTTCGCGTAGTAGTCCACGACCGCGGCCCCGGGGAGCACCGAGACGATGCCTTGAGCGTAGCCGACTTCGAATCTGGTCATCGCCGAGCCCGGTATGCCCCCGATGAACCCGAAGCGCGGATCTTTGACGCCGTCCGCCCTGGCCTTGAGGGCCGCGGCCGCGCCGACCAGGTAGGAGCCCTCCTGCTCGGCGAAGGTGGCCTGCATGACATTGGGCAGGTTTACCGAGTCGACGTCAATTATGAGGTATCTCTGGCCCGGGTACTGCGGCGCGACTTCGGCGAAGGCGTCGGCGAAGGCGAAGCCCGTCGCGACGACAAGATCGTACTTCTCGTCCGAGACTTGCTTGATGTTCGGGATGTACATGTCCGGCGTCTTGGCGGTCACGACGTCGTAGGCCGAGCCTCTTCTCGGCTGCCTGGAGAGGGTGTCGCCGTAGAATTTCAGGATGCCCCGCCACGCGGCCGCATTGAAGGCCCTGTCGTCGATCCCGGAAGCGTCGGTGAGGAGCCGGACGCTGGGATCCGCGGCGAAGGCCGCGGCGGCCGAGAGCAGGGATAGGACGAGGGTCGCGAGGGCTGCCTTCTTCATCCGATTACCTCCGCTTGGCGATTGCCGCATACCGGCTCGGGCGCGCCGCAATCATAGGCTCGGAGGATGGGGGAGTCAAGGCTGAGCTATATTTCGGCCACCACGTGCCCGTGGTAGTACTGATCGCGCAGGGCCGCCACCTGCTTGTCCGCGAGATAGTCCTCGAAGCCCGCGCAGCGGTCAATCGTGCCGCCCGGACAGATCTCCACGATCCGGTTGGCGATCGACGCGACGAACTCGTGGTCGTGGCTCGCGAAGAGGAGGACGCCGTCGAACTCGATGAGACCGTCGTTCAGCGCCGTGATCGACTCGAGATCGAGGTGGTTGGTGGGCTCGTCTAGGATCAGGCAGTTGGCTCCCGAGAGCATCAGCTTCGAGAGGAGGCAGCGCACCTTCTCGCCGCCCGAGAGCACGCGCACGGGCTTAACCGCCTCGTCGCCCGAGAAGAGCATGCGCCCCAGGAACGAGCGGATGTAAGTCTCGTCGTCGGAGTTCGTGTATTGTCCGAGCCATCCCGCGATGGACAGGTCGGAGTCGAAGAGCCTCGCGTTGTCCTTCGGGAAATAGGACTTCGAGATCGTCTGCCCCCAGACGACCTCGCCCGCTTCGGGCGCGTCCTCGCCGGCGAGGACGCGGAAGAGCGCGGTTTTGGCGATGTGTTCCTTGCCCACGAAGGCGATCTTGTCCCCGCGGTTGACTACCAAGTCGAACTTCGCGAGTACGCCCATGCCCTCGACGGACTTGGAGACGCCGGCCATCCTGAGGACGTTGTTCCCGACGTCGCGATCGGGCTTGAACCCGACGAAGGGGAAGCGCCTGGACGAGGGCACGAAGTCGTCGAGCTCGAGCTTCTCGAGTATCTTCTTGCGCGAGGTGGCCTGCCTGCTCTTCGATGCGTTCGCCGAGAATCGCTGGATGAATTCTCTGAGGTCCTTGGCCTTGTCCTCGTTCCGCTTCTTGAGATCCTTCTGCTGCTGGACGAGGATGCGGGTCATCTTGCTCCAGAAATCGTAGTTGCCGGAATACATCCGCATCTTCCCGTAGTCGATATCGACCGTATGGGTGCAGACCGCGTTCAGGAAATGACGGTCGTGCGAGACGACGATCACGATATTCGGGAATTCGATGAGGTACTCCTCGAGCCATGATATCGAGTCGAGGTCGAGGCCGTTGGTCGGCTCGTCGAGCAGGAGCATGTCCGGCGTGCCGAAGATGGCCTGGGCGAGGAGGACGCGAACCTTGATACCCTCGTCGACTTCGCGCATCAGCCTGCCCTGGTAGCTCTCCGCCACGCCGAGCCCCGAGAGGAGGACGGCGGCCTGGGCCTCGGCCTCCCAGCCGCCGAGCTCGGCGAACTCGGCCTCCAGCTCGGCTGCCCGTATCCCGTCGGCCTCGCTGAAATCGGCCTTCTCGTAGAGCGCCGCGCGCTCGGCTCGGACATCCTGGAGCCTCGCCCATCCCATGATCACGGTGTCGAGTACCCCATGCTCCTCGAAGGCGAAATGGTCCTGGGCGAGGACCGCCATGCGCTTGCCTGCGCCGATGGAGATCTCGCCCTTGTCCGGCGATAGCTCGCCCGCGAGGAGCTTGAGGAAGGTGGATTTGCCCGCTCCGTTCGCCCCGATGATGCCGTAGCAGTTACCCGGTGTGAACTTGAGGTTGACGTCCTTGAAGAGGAAGCGCTCGCCGAAGGCGAGCGCGAGGTCCGTTACGCTTATCACGATACTGCATTTCTCGCACGCGAACGGCATAGTATTCAAGGGGAGCCCGCGCAGCCCCGCGAGCCTGCGACTCCTCTCGGCCGATCCTGCTCCCCGGGCCTCCATCCTCGCGCTCGGTTTCTTGTGGGTTCGGGGATCTTGGCTCTATAATTTGAGATAGTGAAGTATCTCGACTCGAAGCCTTCCGCCGGACCGGGATGCCGAGCGCTTCCCGCAGCCAGGTTCGCGCGCGTCTTCCGCCTCCTCGCGGCCGCGGCGGCCCTGTCCGCTCTCGCGCCCGCCGGGAGCCCGGCGGAGGAAGCGCCCTTCACTGGCCGCGACGGGCCTCTCGAGATTCGGGACTACCTCTTCCTGGAATCGCCCCGAGCCGAGCGAAGCCACCTCGACCTCGGCGAAGCCACCCCCGGCGTCCGCCGCTACTCGGGCGGCAAGCTCCCGACCGAGCCCGCCGCCTCGCCGAGGATGTACACTTTCAAGGCGGCGTTCCGGATCGATCCCTCCTGCAGGGGCGTCGACCTTTCCCTCCGCATGGGCCTCTCCGAGTATCCCTACCGCCTCTATCTGAATGGCGTCGAGATCTTCTCCAAGGGACGCTACGACGAAGGCCATTACAACTCGAGTCTCCGTGCGGCCGACGCGGTCTACCTGTCCCCGGACCTGCTTCGCTACGGGAGCGATGAGAACGCCCTCGCGCTGGAAGCCTACCCTCTGTACGAGGATTGGGGCCTCGATCGGATCTATATCGACCGGAGGGCGGCCGTCGACGCTTCGGTCTTCCTCCGAAACTTCGTCGGGATAAACCTGATCCAGGGAGCCTTCGTCCTCGTCCTGATCCTGGGCTTGTACTTCGTCGCGCTCTTCTTCGCCGAGGGGCGCGCCTACGGCAAGCACCTGATCTTCAGCCTGATGTGCGCGTCCTTCTGTCTCGCCTACTTCAACGTGACCTTCCATTACGACGCGAACGACGAGGTCCTTCTCGAGGCCCTGTCCAAGGGCGGCCTCGTGCTGCTGTCGTCGCTGATGGTGCTCTACTGCTGCGAAGCGACCGCCGTCCTGAACAAGAGGCGGATCTTTCCCCTCGCGTCGATGGCCCTCGGCCTCTCCGTCGCGGTCGCGGTTATGACGCGGCCGTCGAAGGAGGCGGTCCTCGTCTGGTTCGGCTACGCCATGAACGGCCTCATCGTTCCCCAGATCGCCGTGGACATCGGAATTCTCGCCTACGCGCTCGTCAAGAAAGGCGATCGCGGCGTCATTCCGCTGCTGGGAGCCTTCGCCGTGGTCATCGCCGCCGCCGGCAGCGACGTCGCCCACCTGGATAGGGCGGTCCTGCCCTATGCGTGGTTCACCGCCTACGGCTACCTGGCGGTCGTGGTGGCGATCTTCTCGACTCTCGTCAGGGAGCAGGGCGATCTCGTCGCGGCTAACGCGGGCCTGCGCGCCGAAGTGGCCGCCCGCAGGCAGGCCGAGGAGATGGAGGAAAGACTGAGCATGAGCGAGCAGCGTTACCGCGATCTCCAGGAAAAGGCGGCGGACGGCATCTTCCTCCTGGACGAGAAGGGGAATTTCCTGATGGTGAACACGGAGATTTGCGAGATGCTCGGCTACGCGCGCGAGGAGATGCTCCGCATGAGCATCCTGGACACCTATCCGAGCGAGTCTCGGGACGAGGGCAGATCGCGCATCGAGCGGGTCGAATCGGGCGAGAAGCTGCGCTTCGAGCGGATGATGAAGAGGAAGGACGGGTCCTGCTTCCCCGTCGAGATGAGCGCCGGGAGGCTCGCGGGCGGGACGCAGCAGGCCATCGCGCGCGACATCACCGAGCGCAAGCGGGCCGAGGAGCTCCTGCGGTCCTCCCTGGCCGAGAAGGAAGTGCTCCTCCGCGAGATCCATCACCGGGTGAAGAACAACATGCAGGTGATCTCGAGCATAGTATCCCTCCAGGAAGCGTCGTTCAGGGACGACGCCGACAAGGCGATGGTCGGCGACACGAAAGCCCGCATACGATCCATGGCCCAGCTCCACGAGCTGCTCTATGGCGCGAAGGATCTCTCGTCGATCGACCCGGCGGAATACCTCGAAGCCATCGCGGGCGAGGTCTCGCTGAGCTTCGGGAAGAGCCGCATCCGAGTGGAGGCCCTATCCGACGTCATGCCCATAGACGACGCCATGCCCTTCGGCCTCATAGCGACCGAGCTCTTGACCAACGCCCTCAAGTACGCTTACCCGCCGGATGGGGCAGGCGAGGTTTTCGTCTCCTACGCCCGAACGGAGACGGAGAGGAAGCTCGAGGTACGCGACTCGGGTCTGGGACTGCCCCCCGGGCTCGATCCCGCGGAAGCCGCTTCGCTGGGTTTCACCCTGGTACGCTCCCTCGCGGAGCAGATAGGAGGACGGCTCTCGATCGGCCCGGTCCGGCCGGGCGAGGGACATCCCGGACTCCGCGTCGTCCTCGTCTTCCCCGCGCCCCCCCGCTAGACGCTCCCCCGCTTACGTGGTATCGAGGAATGATGCCGATTCCCCTGGTCCTTCCCGAGCTCCTCCTCCCCGCCGGAGGCTTCGATCAGGCCATCGCGGCCGTCGAAGGCGGAGCCGACGCCCTCTACCTGGGCTTCGCCGATTTCTCCGCTCGCAGACAGGCGAGGAATTTCGACGCGATCGAGTATAGGCGGCTCCATGGCTTCGCCCGACGCAAAGGCGTAAAGCTCTACGCGGCGTTGAACACCGTCATCCTGCAGGATGAGCTCGAGGGAGCGTCGAGGCTCCTCGCCTTCCTGGGCCGCTTCCCTCCCGACGCCGTCATCGTCCAGGACTGGGGACTCGCGCGGATCGTAAAGGAGAGGCATCCGGGCATCGCGATCCACGCGTCGACCCAGGCGGCCGTCCAGGGAAGCGCGGCGGCGGGGGTCGCGCGCGAGCTGGGCGCGTCCAGGATCGTCCTGCCGCGCGAGACGAGCCTGGCGGAGATAGCGCGTATCCGCGAGGAGGAACCCGGGCTCGAGTACGAGGCCTTCGTCCACGGCGCCCTCTGCTATTCCTTTTCCGGGCTCTGCCTGGCCTCGGGCCTCGTCCTCGGCAGATCCGGGAACAGGGGCGAGTGCGCCCAGCTGTGCCGGTCGCGCTACGCCGTCGAAGGAGGGCCCCTCTCCGGGCGCGAGGGCTGCTGGTTCTCGTGCCGCGACCTCGACTTGAGCGCCCGGGTAGGCGAGCTCGCGGCGGCCGGCGTCTCGAGCCTGAAGGTCGAGGGAAGGATGAAGTCCCCGGAGTACTGCTATGCGGTGGCTTCTCTCTACCGGAGCCTGCTCGATGGAATCGGCGCCGGGCGCGGACCGAGCGAAGACGAAATCGCCGCGAGGCGCGAGGCCGCCCGCGTCGCCTTCTCGCGGTCGCGCACCGAAGGTTGGTTGTCGGAGCGTGGCGGCGCTTCCCTCCTGGACGCGACCTACCCCGGCCACATCGGAGTCCCGGCGGGGCGCATTTTGTCCAACGATCGAGGACGCCTGGTCCTGGCTCTCGCGGGGACCCTCGGTCTCCGGGACGGCCTTCTCGGATTCGAGCGCGGCGACAGGTCGCGCCCCGTCGGATTCTCGGCGCTGGAGCTCCGCGACGAGCGCACGGGGCGGGAGCTCCTTCGGGCGAAGGCGGGCTCGCGCGTCGAGCTCTTCGCCAGGTCCGACGGGCGCCCCTGCGAGGGGCTGCGCCCGGGGGACGAGCTCTTTCGGGTCTCCGCGCGCGATTTCGACCGCGGACCTCCCAGCCCGGAGGAATACGAGGCCGAGAGGGAGGAGCTGCCCCTTCGACTCGCCTTCGGCGAGTCGGGCCTCTCGGCGGAGCTCGGGCTCCCGCGCTTCGACGGCTATAGCGGAGCCGCGGCCCCAGGTACCGAGCGGGCGACGATCGAGCCGGGCGGCGCGCTGCCGCTGGACGCGGCCAAATCGAAGGGTGGCCTCGAGAAGGCTCTCGCGGTTTTCCTCGAATCGGGGGATGCCGATTTCCGCCTCCATCCCGAGATCGATGCCGGGGCCCGCGTCGACCTGGCTCCCGGCTCCGGCGGCGCGCCTCGGTCCTGCGCCGTCCCCGAGCTGTTCGTGCCGCCCTCGGTCCTGAAAAGGGAGAAGAAGCGGATATACGCCCGCGCCGCCGAGCTCATCGCCGCGGCCCAGCTCAGCTACGCCGAAGGCTCCTTGGCGACGCGAGGAAGGGCGAAGGAAGCGCCGATCGTCGGCCGGGCCGATCTCCCCGCCCGGCCGCCTCGGGCCGCGATAGTCTTCCGGCGGCCCGGTCTGCCCTCCGGCATGCCTTTCGCGACCGCGCGCGATCTCGCGGAAGGCCAAGCGCTGCCTTTCTGGGGCGGCCGATCCTGGCTTCCCCTCGCACCCCTCGTCGCGGATCGGGATCGCTACGCCCGACTCGCGACGGAGCGCGCGTCGGCCGAATTGGGAGCCGGAGCCAGCCTCGCGCTGGGGCTCGGCGCCCTGCATCATCTACCTATCGCCAGACAGCTTCGGGCGGGCTTCCCAGAGGCCGGCGACAGACTGGCATTCTTCATCGACTTCAATCTCTATGTCGCGAACGAGCTCTCCTTCGCCAGCCTCTCGGAGCTTCTGCCCGGCATCGAATTCGCCTATCGCTACATCGAGGCCGAGGGGAGGGCCGACTTCGACGACATTCGAGCCGCGCCCTGCGGCCGAGGCTTCGAGCCGCCGCTTTTCCAAAGCCTGGGATGCCTGCTCAAGCACCATGTTTCCGATGGGGTATGCCCGAATCCCTGCGGGAAGTCCTGGTCGGCGGTACTCGACGACCGCGGTCGGCGCTACCGAGCGATCGTCGAGGATTGCGTGACGACTCTGTTCAGGATCGCGGGGGAAAGAGGCGACGACGCATGAAGGCGAAGAGGATCGTCCGGCTGCCCTATCTCCACGACCACCATTCCCACGTGAGCCTCTACGCTTCCTTCGAAGGCTTGCCGGACCTGACCGGACTGGATCGGACGGGCGCGATGCGGCTCCTCGGCGGGCTGCCGGGCGATAGACTCAATCTCGTCAAAGGCTGGAGGACCGACAGGCTACCCCTGGTCTCGCGGGAGGCCTCGGCCGATTTCGCGGGTCTGCCTCCAGTGATCGTCGTGAACGCGAGCCTCCACGGCTACGCCCTTTCCCCCGCGGCGCTCCCCTTCGTCGCCGAGCTTTGGCCGGAGTTCGCCGAGAATGCCTCCGATCCCGCCTGGGGCGAGCGGAATCTGCCTCGGCTCTTCTCGTTCTACGGCCGGGCGGCCGGATTGGACGCGGGAAAGCTCGCGGCCTTCATGACCAAGATGGAAGCGCTCGGGCTCGGGTCACTGGAGGACATGACGCTCGCAGGCGAAGAGGCCCTGGCGATCGAGTCGGGTTCGCCTTTCGGCGGGCGGATACTGTCGTGGGCGACGCCCGAAGTCTATCGCTCGCTTTCGGGCGACTCGAGGAGGAAGTGCGCCGGCATCAAGATATTCCTGGACGGCTCGCTCGGGGCGAGGAGCGCGGCCCTCGATGCCCCCTTCTCGGACGGGAAGGAGGGCGGCCTCCTCTACGGCGACGAGGAGCTGTCCATTCTCCTCGCCGAGCTCGCCTCCTATCGCGCGGCAATTTCCATGCATGCGCTCGGGCACCTCGCCATCGCCCAGGCGCTGCGCGTCCTCGCCGCCCTGGAGGAGGACGGCCTTCGTTTCCCATCGGCCCGGCTCGAGCACGTCCAATTCATGAGCCCCGACCAGGCGCGGCGCTGCAAGGCTTTCGGCGTCGTCCTCTCCATGCAGCCCAACTTCAATTCGGATTCGAGCGACTATGCGGATCGGCTGATCCGGCGGCATCGGAAGGAGAACGATCCTTTCAGGATGCTGATCGACGAGGCGGGCTTCGTCCCGGGTCAGGACCTGCTCTTCGGCTCGGACGGGATGCCGCACGGACCGGAGTTCGCGCTCCGCTGGGGGCTCTACCCCGAGCACGAGGGACAGCGGCTCGCCCCGGAGGAGCTCGCGTCGGGCTATGGCCCGGCGCGGGGCATCGAGGGCGAGGGAAGCGCCTTCGCCCTCGACGACGAAGCGCGCGCGGTCAGTCGAGTCGATCGGGGTTGAAGGCCTCACGCGAAGAATTGGGACTCGTCCTCCGGGAAGGCCATCTTCCTTCGGGCGATGCGTTGGGGAAGGGTGAAATAGACCGCCAGGGACTCCGAGCCCAGCTTGCCCTCCGAGTCGAAGAGACTGGTCCGGATGCGCGCCCGATTGCCTTCCATGCCTTCGAGGCGCGAGCGGAGGAGGAGGGGACTCGCCTCGACGCGCACCGGGTTTCGGTAGTTGATCTCGATCCGCTCGGTGAAGCCGGCCGTGGATAGCTTGACGAATACGACCCAGGACGCTATCTCGTCGTGCAGCGTCGCCTGGACCCCCCCGTGCACGATGCCTCCGTAGCCGGCGAATCTCGCTTCGGCCTTCCAGGAGGATACAATTTCCTCTCCCTCCTCGGAGAAGCTCATCCTGAGCCCTCCCTCGTTATCGGGCGAGCAGCCGAAGCAGGAGTAGCCGGGCCTCTTCAGGAAGGGATTGCTGATGTGTCGCACGAAGACCTCCGTCGGCATAGTATCGAGGGTCCGAATGGAGGGTCAACGGCGCGGATGCCGCTCGGGGCGCGGGAAAGGCCGCGAATCCTTTCCCGCGCGGCGCCTCAGCGCCCTCGCGTGCCGTAGAGGTATTTGAAATAGTCCATATCGGTCGACAGCGTCTTCGAGAAGTTGGGCAGCGTCTGCCGGTACGATTCGATCGCCCTCCAGAAATCGAAGAAGGCGGGATCGCGGCCATAGGCGTTCGCGTAGGTCCGGGCGGCCTCGGCGTCGGCCGTGCCCTTCGTCGTTTCCGCGTCCGCGTAGCCCTCGGAGAGGTACCTGCGCTTGTCGTTCTCGAGCTTGCCGAGGATATTGGCCTTCTGCCCCTCGCCGTAGCTCCGGAAGGCCTGGGCGATCTGGTTGCGCTCCTTGATCATCCTGTTGTAGACGCTCTCGGTGAGCTCGTCGGAGTACTTGATCTGGCGGGGTATGATATCGATGACCTCGATGCCGTATTGGGGCACGATGGGCTTGACCGCCTCGAGCATCTCGGCGAAGAGGACGCTCCTCCCCTTGTCGATCTTTTCGTAGGTGATTTGATTTTGCGTAAGGTTCGACAAGTTCTCGGAGCCGGCCGCGTCGCCCGTCTGGAAGGTCTCCTTGACGTCGCTCGACAGAATGCGGTTCGAATCGCGCACGGCCTCCCGCAGGAAATTGCCCGCGATTACCGTCCTGACCGCGCTGTCGAGCACGTCGTCGAGCTTGCCGTAGGCGCTTTCGAGCGTGCCGATGGACTCGTAGAACTTCACCGGGTCCGCGATGCGCCATCGCGCCGTGGTGTCCACCCAGATGAATTGATTCTCCTTGGTCTGAATCCGCTGGGGCTCGCCGTCCCAGGGCATCACCTTCTTCGGGTAGATGACCACGACGTCGATGAAGGGGGAGCGCAGCTTGAGGCCGGCCGTCTTCTGGGTGCCGATTATCTGGCCGAAGCGGACGACCAGCGCCTGTTCGCCTTCGTTGACTATATAGAAGGGCCCGAGCAGGAGCACGAGCAGCGCCGCCGCGACGATGATGCCTCCGATTACGAGCATTCGCTTCATTGGGCGGCCTCCGTGGTCTGGGCCGGAGCTGCGGCCGGAGCCGGAGCCGGGGCAGGGGCCGGCTCGGAAGCCGGCATGGGAACGGGCGTGGACGACGAAACGAGGTTCTTGAGGGGAAGGAAGTTGGTGAAGTGCTTGTCGATGAGCTCGATATTCTTCTCACCCTTGAACACGTCTTCCATCATCTCGTAATACAGCCGCTGCTTGGTCACGTCGGGGGCCTTGCGGTACTCCGAGTATACGGAATTGAAGCGGGCGACATCGCCCTTCGCCTCGTTGACGCGCTCGGCGGCGTAGCCCTTGGCCACTTCCCGCATCTGCTCGGCCTGTCCCTGAGCCTTGGGGATCTCGGAGTTGTAGGCTTCCTTCCCCTCGTTCACCAGGCGGTTCATGTCCTGGATGGCCTTGTTGACGTCCTCGAAGGCGTCCTGGACGCCCTTAGGCGGCACGATGTTCTGGAGCTGCACCTGGGTGACCCTGATGCCGAGGCCGAATTCCGTGAACTTCTCGTTCATCATCTGGACGGAGGCCTCCTGGATCGCGGTTCGCTCCGGCCCGATGACCCCTAGGATGGTCCTGTCGCCGACGAGGAGGTTGACGACCGACTGGGATATGTCGCGTATCGTCTTCTCCCGGTCGCTCACGTTGAAGAGCCAGGCCTTGGGATCGGTGATCTTGTATTGGATTATCCACTCGACGCTGATGATGTTGAGGTCGCCGGTGAGCATGGTCGATTCCTCCGGGTACTCCTTCTGGGAGTACTGAGTGACCACGCCGGCCTTGTCTGTGCGGAAGCCGAACTGCTCGGTCTGGACGATCTCGGTCTTGACGTGGTAGGCCTTCTGGATGCCGAAGGGCCATTTGAACGCCAGTCCCGGCTGGGCGATCGACGTGAACTTCCCGAAGGTGGTGATCACGGCCCTCTCGGTCTGGTCGACGACGATGAAGCTGGTCGAGAATATGATGAGCAGGACGATCGCGGCGAGGACGAGAAGCACGATTCCCGGCGTGAGGTTCGCCGGTATCCTGCGATTCACGCTCCGCATCCTCTGAGATATGTTATCTCCCATTGGAGCCTCCGATCTTCCTATGGTAATCCATGCAGGAAGAAAAAAGAACTACCCGCGCGGTCATCGCCCCGGCGCCCCTCCCGCGGCGGAGCGAAGGGCGCCTTCGCCGAACAAGGCCGCGAGGCGGGCATAGGCGCTTCCGGGCAGCCCGGCGGTCACGAGGCGCGGCAGGTCGGCGAAGGGAGGCTCCGGGAACTCCAGCGACAGCGCATGGAGTATGTAGCCGCCGGGGAAGGGCTCGCCGCCGTATTTCGAGTCGCCGGAAAGGGGGAAGCCCCGCGCGGAAGCCTGCACCCGGATCTGATGGGTAAGGCCCGAGCGGAGCTCGACGAGGATGAGGCTCCTGCCGCCGTAGACGAGGAGGGGATGCATCGCCGCGCTGGCCTCGTCCCCGTCCTCGGTTACGGCGCTCGTCTTCGAGGCGCCGTTCCTGGATATCCTGTCCCGCCACTCGCCGGCCTCTGAGACTTCCCCGTCCACGAGGGCGAGATAGCGCTTCACGATCCGGCGTTCGCGGATGAGCGAGGTGAAGGCTCGGGCCCCAGCCGCGCTCCGCGGGAAGGTAAGGATACCCGTCGTGTTCCTGTCGAGACGATGGAGGGGGCCCGGGAAGAAGGAAAGAGACGAGGCTGCGCGCCCGGCGAGGGCCTTCCGGATCCTCGGCTCGAGGCCCACCGCACCCTGCGAGAGCTCGCCCCTCGGCTTGTTCACGAAGATGAGATCGTCGGTCGCGAGGATGAGTATGTCGTCGATCTCTCCGATCGCGTCGTCGCGGACGGGGGACGGCTCCCCGCCGGCGATCCCCAGCGGAGCCTCCAGGAAGATCCTGTCGCCTTCGCTTAGCCTGAGCTCGGGCTCGGCCTTCGAACCGTTGACCCGGATCCGGCCTTTCCGCAACGCGGCGTAGATCCCCGATAGCGAGCTGTCCTTCAGGACTGCTCGCAAGACCTTGTCCAGCCGCCTGCCCGCGTCGTCAGGCCCGGCTGTCAGTTCGCGTCCGTCGGCGCTCTCGCTCATGGAAACGAATCTAAGCGCGCACCCGCCCGTGGTCAATACGACCGACCCGGTGCCGCGCCTTGACAAGGCTCGGGCTAGCGCGGAAACTGATGCCGTGAGCGCCGCAGCGAATCCAGAGGGAACGGATTTTTTTACAAACCCGGTGTTCCTGTCGGCCATCTTCAGCTTGCTGACCGCGCAATTCCTTAAAGCGGTTGTAAATATTTTTCGGTCCAGGGCGCGCAATTTTCGCGAGGTCCTCCTGTCCTTCTTCTGGAAGACGGGCGGCATGCCATCGAGCCATTCCGCGCTGGCGGTGTCCATTGCGACTGCCATCGCCTTCCGCCAGGGACCCAATACCAGCATCTTCATACTGGCCGCCTTCTTCGCCCTGGTGGTCGTGCGCGACGCGATGGGCGTGCGCCGGGCGGCGGGCCTCCAGGCCAGGACCCTGAACCTCCTCGGCAAGGAACTCAATGCCCGCGACGGCTTCCCTTATCGCCCCGTCAAGGAAGTGCACGGCCACAGCCCGGCGGAGGTGATCGTCGGGAGCCTCCTCGGTTTCTTCATCGCCCTGGCGTTCTGCACGCTGTGAGGCCGGGCGATGCTTCCTCGCGCGCCTGAGTCGAGCACCGCGAGAGCGGCGGCGGGCGCGTGCCTCCTCGTCGCGGCGCTGGGTATCGGAGCGCTTGCGTGGGGAGCGGCGAGGACCGAGAGAGGCGGAACTCGGTGGAGGGGATATCGGGTCCTCCTCGTCGATGCGTCCTTGCCCGAAGCCGAGGTGCTCGCCGGGCTTGGCGGCGCCGGCGTCAAGGCCGCGGTCTCCGAGTCGACCGAGCCCGTTCTCGTCTCGGATTGGTCGGGGCTCGAGACCAGGACCTTGGCCGAGGCCGAGACGAGTCTCGTCGCGGGCGATCCGCGGCTGGACGGATACATGCAGCGGCTCCCCCTATGGTTCCGGGCGAGCGTCGGCGGACTTCCCTACCGCGCGATATACGTCAAGTCGGATTCGCCCTTCGATTCGGGGGCGGCCATCGCCCGGGGCCTGGAGCGCTATCGGGGGCGATTCGTCCTTCCGGACCTCGCGGGCCCGGCGAGATCCGGCGAGGTCGACTCCCTGTTCCTGGCCTGCTCCCTCGTATTCCTCCTGATTTCCTGCGTCGCCCTCCCTCTGGCAGGGAGGGCTCCGGCCCCGTTTCGGGGACTCTCGCTGCGCAGGCCCGGAGCGCTCGCCCTCGATAGGGTGGCATTCAGGCTTTCCCTGATCCTTCCCTGGGCGGCTCTCGCGGGCCGGGGACCATCCGCGGCCGCAATTGCGACGCTCTGGGGACTGGCGATAGCCGATACCGCGGATCACCTGGAGATTCCGCTGGAGGAATTCCGCCGCGGGCGCGGGGCCGGCAAGCTCCTCGAGAGCCTCGCCCTCCGAGGCCTGCCCTCGCCGATCCTGCCCGTCATCGCCTGCCTCGCCCTGATCGCGGCGCCTGCCTTGGCGCCGGCGGCGGGGATCGCCCTCCTCGGCTCCCTGGTCGCCCTCCCCGGCTACGCTCTCGCGAGCGCGCGCCTGTCCCTCGGGGGACGCTTCATCCCCCTACCCATCGGCGGCCGGCGGCGCGGCCTCGGCCGCGCCGCCTCGGTGTCCGGCAGGATCAGGGCGGCCTTGGCATGCGCGAGCATCCTCGTCTGGGGCCTCTTTCGGGTATTGGCTCCATCGACGGCGCCCGTTCCGAGCGCCGGCATGGCGTTCCCGTCCCCCTTTGCCGCTCGCGGGAGTCTTCGGCCCCTCATCTCCGAGGCGAGGGGGGAGACGGCCTCCGAGAGCGGCGACGTCCTGCCGGGCCTCGCGTCCTATCTCGAGCATAGGGCGATCCAGGAAGCCTTGCCCTTTATCAGGGTAGGGGAGAGCCGCCCCGATCCCTTCGCGGAGGCGCGCCTGCCGATGCCTTCGGAGGGCCCGGGGGAAAAGAAGGCCGGGAGCCGGCAGGGAATCGCATTCACCGACGACTGGGCCAGGGCCGCGTATCGGGAGGTGCCTAGCCTGAGCATAGAAGGCATGCTCCTCTCCCAAGGCGCCGCGACCCTCGGCCGCGACGGCCCCGGCGAGGGCCGAAGCGGCCGACCGCTTGCGCCGATCCTGGTCCTGCTGTATATATTCCTCTTGATTCCCCTAAGCGGAAGAATATTGGCCGGCGTTCCCTTCGCCAGGGATGCCGCATCCGGCGAACTACGGCAGGAAGCATGAGACCTTCACGGACATTCCGGCACGGCGGCATACGGATCGAAGCGGGCCTCGAATGGGAAAGTCCCGGCCCGGCCCGGAACGCCTTCCTCCCCAACGGCGCGGTGATACTCCTCAAGCAGCATGCGGGCCCCCAGGCCCGCTGCGTCGTGAGGCGCGGCGAGTACGTCCGGGAGGGCATGGTGATCGGCAGGGCCGACGGCGCTCTTTCGGCCAACGTGCATTCCTCGATCCCGGGGGTCGTCCGCGATATCCGCATAGCCGCCCTCCCCGAGGGCGGTCACGCCGAGGCCGTGGTGGTGGCTCTCGAAGGCTCCTTCGACCGCCTCGGCAGGAGAGGCGAGCGCTACCTGTGGAAGAGCATGGGCCGCACCGAGATACTCATGAGCCTGAGGGACCGGGGCGTCGTGGATACCGAGGCTCCGGGCATGCCGCTCTTCGACCTGCTGGGCGATCGGCGCGACATCGAGCTTCTCGTGATCAACGCGGTCGAGTGCGAGCCCTATCTCCGCGCCGAGACCCGCCTGCTCGAGGACAAGGGCGCGGAGGTCATGGAAGGCCTGGCTATCCTCCGCGGCATGCTCTCGCCGAGGCGGACAGTCGTCGCGACCAACCGGGCGGGAGCTCCGCTTGCGCCCGAGCCTTCCGGCGATGGCGGTCCGGTCGATCTCGTCGTCCTCGATTCGCGCTATCCGCAGGACATGCCCCGGCAGCTGCTCGAGGCCATCGACGAGTCGCGGAAGCCGGGGGAGGGCGACGCGATCATCCTGAGGCCGTCCACGGCCTTCGCCGTCTACGAGGCGATCGTGCTGGCCAAGCCCATGGTCGAGCGCTATATATCCGTAGGCGGGGGCGCGCTCAAGCGGCCTACGGTGCTGAAGGCGCGGATAGGCACGCCCATCGGCGACCTGATCGAAGAATGCGGCGGCTTCCGGGACCCGCCCGCCAGGCTGGTGCTCCGCGGGGCCCTGCGCGGCGAATCGGTGTACGATCTCGATACGCCCGTCACGAAGACCACCTCCGCCGTGATCGCGCTCGACGCGGACGAAATCGGATCCCAGTCGAGGACCCCCTGCATCCGATGCGGTCGATGCTCCGAGGTATGCCCCGAGAGGCTCGATCCCGACCTCCTCTTCCGCCTGATCGGACGCGGCCTGCGCGGGCGCGCGATGGAGCTCGGCCTCGACGCCTGCACCGTCTGCGGTTCCTGCGGCTTCATATGCCCGTCGCGCGTTCCGCTCGTGGCGGCCTTCTCCTCCGAGAAGGCGATCGCGGCGGCCTCGCCGGAGGGATCGGACAGATGAGGCGGGCCAAGTCATTGTCGATGGGCGACGCGCCCTACATATTCAACAAGCGCACCACCGCCTCGCTGACGTGGGGGACCGCCGCCGCGCTGATGCCCGCCCTGGCCTGGGGCCTCCTTTGCTTCGGGGCCGCCGCCGCCGCGCCGGTCGCCGCCGCGATCGCAGGCGCCCTGGCGGGCGAGGCGATCGCGGGAGGCCTCAGGCGCCGCTTCACCCTCTGGGACGGATCAGCCTTCCTTACCGGCCTCCTCGTCGGTATGGCCATGCCCGCGGGCATATCCCCTTTCATCCCTGCCGTCGCCTCGCTGTTCGCGGTAGCCGTCGTCAAGGGAGCCTTCGGCGGCCTGGGCTCCAATTGGATGAATCCGGCCCTCGCGGGAATAGCGTTCGCTCTGGTCAATTGGCCGGGCGAGATGAAAGCCTGGACCATGCCCCACGGCCTCGCGGGTCCGGCGGGGGTGAGCGGAGCGACTCCGCTCGGCTTCGCGCGCTTTCACGCCGCGGCCGCGCTGTCGGGCCCGGATCCGACGGGCATCCTCGGGGTCGGGGGCATGAGGCCGAGCGGCTTCGACGCCTCGGTCACCGAAGCGCTCAACCGTCTCGTCTTCGTCCCTCTCGGAGCCGAGCTTCCGGGCGGGTACATCGATCTCTTCGTCGGGAACAAAGCCGGAGCCCTGGGCGAGCTCTCGGCCATCCTCGTCCTAGCCGGCTCGATCGTCCTTATCTCGCGGAAGATGATAAGGTGGGAGATACCGGCTTCGATCGTGGCCTCCTTCGCCCTCCTCACCTGGGCCTTCGGCGGGCTCCCCCTCGGGAAAGGCTTCTTCGGCGGCGACGTGCTGTTCTCCGTCCTCGGCGGCTCCTTCCTCATCGTGTCCTTCTTCATGGCCCCCGATCCCGTCACCTCTCCTTCGTCCCGCGCGGGCATGCTGATCTACGGCGTCGGCATCGGCTCCCTGGCCTTCCTCTTGCGCGCCTTCGGCTCGTCGGCCGAGGGGAGCGCGTTCGCCGTGATCGTCATGAACTGCGCGGTGCCCTCGATAGCGAAATTGGACATAGCGTTCCGCCGCCGCGCCTTCAAGTCGGCGGGAACTATCTATTAAGGAGTCGGAGGCCGTGGCCCAAGACAAACGCGAGAGGATAATGGAGAATCTGGCCGTGGCCGCGGTCCTGGGACTCCTCGCGCTCATCGTCGGCGCCTTCTCCCTCGCGGCGGACTCGAACTCCGTCGCGGCGGAGCGCTCGGCCTTCGCCCGGGATGGCTCGGTCGTCGCCCTCGCCGGCCGAGCCGACGATCCATCATTCGATCGCGTCTTCCGGATGCGGAGCGCTTCGGGCCTCTCCTTCGGGGCGGTCATGACTCTCCGCTCGTCCCGGGGCTCGGCCCTGGTCGGGGCCTCCTTCTCTTCCGACGGGGAGTTGCTGGAGCTCCGCCTCCTGGGCAGCTGCGCCTCCCGCCTGCCGGAAAGGCCTCAGGACATGATCGGCGAGTTCCCGGGCGCCGGCGAAGCCCTCGCCCGGGCAGCCGAAAAGGTGCGCGCGATCTCGAAGGCTTCCCCGGAGGCTGGATCATGAGCGAAGGCAAGGATGGCTTCGTCCCCAACCCCGTCCTCGCGGGACTGGTGGGCATCTGCCCTCTGATCGCGGTATCGAGGAGCCTCGCCGAGGCCACGGTATACGGTCTCGGCGCGGCTCTCTGCTCGATCGTGCTCGGCGCCGTCGCCCCGCCGCTGCGTTCCGTGATCGCCGACCGGCTCCAGGCTCCGGCCATGCTCGCGCTATCCTCCGCGCTGGCCCTGGTCTACGGCTTCTTGACGCGCATCTACTCGCCGACCATAGCGGCGGGACTCTGGATATACTCGCCCCTCCTGGCCGTGAGCGGGCTCAGTCTCTCTACGCTGCGCCGGTCCTCCCTTCCCGGCCGCATCGGCCCCGACGGCCAGTCGCGCCTCGGGGCGGTGGCCTTCGAGGCCGTGATGTTCCTCTTCTCCGCGGCCTTCATCGGCGCCGCTCGGGAGATCGTGGGCCTCGGGACCTTGACGCTGCCGGTCCCGGGCCCGGACCTCCCGCGCCTGTACGTCGCCGACTTCGCCCCCCTGCGCATCCTCGTATCCACCTCGGGAGGCTTCATCCTCCTCGGGTTCGTCATCGCCGCGTACAGGACGCTTGCCCGCGTGAGCGGAAGGAAGCTGCCGTGAGCTATCTCGGGATCGTCGTAACCTCCGTCTTCGCCTCGAACGCCCTGTTGACCTACGGCCTCGGACCGGTGCCCGGGCGCGGACGCGACCGCCCCGGCTCCTTCGCGTCCGCGGTTGCCCTTACCTGCGTCAACGCGCTCGCCTCCTTCTTCCTGTGGGCGGTCCGCGCTCTCGTCCTGTCCCCCCTCGGCCTGGGCTCCCTCGACATCCTCTTCTTCGCGCTCCTGGCGGTGCCTCTACTGAAATTCCTCTCCAGGGCCGCCTCCGTCCCGGGGGACGGCCTGCTCTCGCGCGTCGGCGCCCAGGCCGACGACCTGATAGTCGGCAGTCTGGTCTTCGGCGTCGCCCTCATAAGCTCCCGCGGCGGGTACACGCTTCCCGAGGCGCTGACCGCGAGCTCGGCGGCCGGTCTCGGCTATTGGCTCGTATCGACGCTCCTCGAATCGATCCGGGAAAGGCTCGAGCTCAGCGACGTCCCCGACCCCTTCAAAGGGGCCCCCGCGATGCTCATCTCCACCGGTCTCATGGCCTTGGCCTTCCTCGGCATCGACGCGGCCCTCGTGAAGGGCTTGACGGGCTAGGCATGATCTGGCTCGAGCTCGCCGTCGTCATCGCCGCCGCCGCGGCCTCCTCCTTCGGCGCCTCCTTCCTCTCCGCTGCGTGGAGGAAGAAGAAAAAGGCCGGACCCCAGACCCTGAGGCTCGAGGCCATGCTTCCGGGATACGACTGCGGGCTCTGCGGACGCCCGGACTGCCGCGCCTACGCCGCTGCGATGGATCTCGACGGCGCCGACCCCGCGCGCTGCCTTCCCGGAGGAGATAGGCTCGAGAGGCGGCTTCGATCCAGCCTGTCCGAGAGGCCGGGCGACCGACGCGGTCTCTTCCTTCGCGCTGTGGTGCGCTGCGGCGGTCGAGCCGGAGTCGCCGAGGAGGAATTCCCCTACGACGGCCGACCGGATTGCCGGTCGGCGGTGGAGCTCTATGGCGGGCCCAAGCGCTGCAAGGAAGGATGCGTCGGCTACGGCTCCTGCGCGGTGGCCTGCCCCCTGGGGGCGATCCGCGTCGTCTCGGGCCTCGCGACAGTCGACCCGGCGATATGCACCGGCTGCGGAGAGTGCGCGAGGATCTGCCCCAAGGGAGTGATTTCGATGATACCGAGAGGGCAGTCCTGGTACGTCGCCTGCTCCTCGAAGCGCGAGCCCGACTCCAAAGCGGCTGACTGCTCGGCCGCGTGCACCGCCTGCGGAGAATGCTCGGCGCATTCCGGGCGCTCGGAGTTCTTCCTGGAAGCCAGGCTCGCGAGGGAAAACCCCGACGCCATCGGCGGCAAATGGCAGGAGATCGCCGAGCGCTGCCCGACGAGGGCTATCGCGCTGGCGGGCGCCGAAAAAAAACGCCGCTCCCCTTTGCCCGGGAATGCGGCTGAGATATACTCGCGTCCGTAATCCCGAGGATAATCGATAAATGCAAAGAAGCAGTGTCATAATCGGCGCATACAATCTCTTGCCCGAGGGGACGGAAGAACAGGCGTTCGAGGAGACATACCAGGTCTGCTGGAGACCTCTGCTTTCGGTGCTCTACCGCTTCCCCGACTTGGCCGCCGTCCTCCATTACTCGGGTACCATCCTCCACTGGCTCGAGTCGCGGCATCCCGAATTCCTGATGCTCCTGGAGGAGATGGTCCTCCGAAAGCAAGTCGAGCTCCTCGGCGGCGGCTTCTACGCCCCGATCCTGCCCCTCATCACGGGGCCCGACCGCCTGGGACAGGCGGAGATGCTCACCACCTACATCAGGCGATCCTTCGGCAAGCGCCCGAGAGGCTGCTGGCTGCCCGACTACGCCTGGGAGTCCAGCCTGGCCTCGTCGCTCCAGTCCTGCGGCTTCGACTACACCTTCCTCACCGAGAAGCACTTCCGGATCGCGGGCGTCGACCCCGGCGACATCGGCGCCCCGGTCATGACCGAGGACCAGGGCAGGAGTCTCCTGGTCTTCCCCGTCTTCGACGCCATGGAGAGCTTCCCCTCGGCGATGCCGATCCTCGAGGCCCTCTCCTCCCTCTCCTCGAGGATCGGCGAGCAGCGTCTGTACACGATCCTCTTCCCGGGCGAGGCGGCGAGGGCGCTCTGGATCGCCTCCAAGCTCGAGTCTCCCGACGTCTTCTTCGAGCGCTCCTTCGCGGCCATCCAGCGCGAGGGACTGCGCTTCGAGACTACCACTCCCTCCCGCTTCCTCAAGGGGGCCCGCGATTTCGGCAGCGCCTACTTCCCCAGCTGCGCCTCCTCCCTCCTCATGGAGCGGAGCAAGCCGCTCGAGGCGCGGACCTCGTCCCTTCGACCCAGGAAGCCTCCCGCCAAGAGCGACGCCGCGAAGGGCGAGGACTGCCCCTCCGCGATCGTGGGAAGTCCCCGTCGCCTCCTCCTGCGCCACGAGGAGAGCCTCGCGCTCTACGCGAAGATGCACTACGTGCGCATCCTCGTCGGCCAGCTGCGCGGCGACAAGTCCAGGAAGAAGACCGCGCAGGAGGAGCTCTGGAAGGGACAGTGCGGCGGCGCGTATTGGCCGGAGCCCAAGGGCGGCATGGCCAGGCTGCCCGTTCGCGCGGCCGCCTACTCGGCCCTGATCGAGGCGGAGAAGATCACCAGGCAGCGCGGCTCCTTCTCTCCGGGCATCATCTCCGCCGACATCGATTTCAACGGCGCGAAGGAGATCATGTACCAGGGCGCCGACCTCAACGCCTACGTCCAGCTGCGGGGAGCCTGTCTCTTCGAGCTGGATTCCCTGAGGACGAGGACGAACTACGTCAACGTGATGGACCTGGGCGATTCCGGGCCCCGCAGACTCTGCTTCCGCGACCGCCTTTCAGAGAAGGGCTCTTTCGGGGAGGACAGAGGCGGGTTCGCGGACTCGCGCTATTCCCTCCTCGACGCCGAGAGGCCCGCGAGCGTCGCCTCCCTCTTCCGCGAGGGCCAGGTCGAGCTCGGCGGCAGGAAACGATCCCTCTCGATCAAGAAGACCTATTCCTTCCGCAAGGCGGGCCTTTCCGTCGACTACGAGCTGACGAACAAAGATGCCTCTCCCCTCCAGATGAGGCTCGCCGTCGAGTTCAACCTCGCCGCCGGATTGAGCGCCGAGGCCGTGGCGCTGGTCGGTCTCCGCTCCCGGGAGGAGATCGGTCTGGAGACGGGGCGCAAGTGCCTCGAGTCCGATCTCGACGGATTCAGGCTCGCCAACCTGGCCAAGGACGAGAAGATCGAGGTCCGATCCGACCTCCGCTTCGCGCTCGCGCACTCGCCCGTCCAGCCCGAGGCCGGCGCCGGGATCTCGGCCGCCGCCTACCAGGGCTGCGATATCTCTCTCGGCTGGGACCTGGACTTTCCCGTCGATTCCGACAGGCGGATCTCGATCTCCCTGGAATTGAGACCCTGAGGCCCGCCCCGACTCCGCCCCAAGCTTGCCTTTACGTCGCCCAACCGCTAGACTGCCTCCATGTCCGATGATCCGAGACTTCTCGACTCGCTCGAGGGCCTCCCCGTGCACCTGGTAGGCGCGAAAGGCACCGGCATGTCGGCCCTGGCGGAGATCCTGTCGGCGAGGGGCGCGAGGCTGTCGGGCAGCGACGTCTCCGAAGTCTTCTATACCGACGCGATACTCAGGGCCCTCGGCTTGTCCCTCAGCTCGGGCTTCGAGCCCTGGCATGTCCCGGCGGAAACCCGACTCGTCGTCCATTCCGCGGCCTACTCCCGGGACCTCAATCCGGAGCTGATCGAGGCAGCCAGGCGCGGACTTCCCATCATGAACTACCCCGAGGCGCTCGGGGCGCTATCCCGCCGCTGCGACTCCTCGGGCATAGCCGGAGTGCACGGCAAGACCACGACGACCGCCTTGGCCGGCAGCCTCGTCGCGGCCTTGCGGCTCCCGGCCACCGTCCTGGCGGGCTCCGCCGTCTCGAGCTTCGGCGGCCGCTCGACGATGATCCGAGGCGATCGCTATTTCATCGCCGAGACCTGCGAGTACAGGCGGCACTTCCTTTCGTTCAAACCATCGCGCATCGTGCTCACGAGCATCGAGAGCGACCATCAGGATTTCTTCCCGACCTATGCCGATATCTACGCGGCCTTCCTGGATTACCTGCGCCTCCTCCCCCCCGGCGGCGAGCTCATCTACTGCGCCGACGATCCGGGAGCCTCGCGCGCCGCTCGCGACATCGCCGCGGAGCGTCCCGATATCGCCATGACCGCCTACGGCGAATCGGCCGAGGGGCCGTATCGGCTCCGCGCCTATGCCCCGGGCGAGGGCGAGGCATCCTTCCGCCTGGCTGGCTTCGATCTCGAGTTCGGTCTTCGCGTGCCGGGCAGGCACATCGCCCTCGACGCCTGCGCCGCTATAGCCCTCGCGCTCTCCATTCTCGGCAGGGAGAGGGCGGCGGCCGGATCCCCCGGGCCCGGGCCCGGGGATCTCTCTGCCATGCGCGATGCCCTGGCGCTCTTCACGGGCTCCAAGCGCCGCTCCGAAGTCCTCGGGGAGGCCGGAGGAATCCTCTTCATGGACGATTACGGCCATCACCCCACGGCGATCCGCGAGACCCTCAGGGGGATCAAGGAGTTTTGGCCGCGCAGGCGGTTGGTGGTGGATTTCATGTCCCATACCTATTCCCGGACCAAGGCGCTGCTCGGGGATTTCGCCGCGAGCCTCGACGGGGCCGACGCCGTCGTGATGCACGGGATCTACGCCTCCGCGCGCGAGCTGCCCGACCCCGCGGTGAGCGGCCGCCTCCTGTTCTCCGAGGTCGAGAAGCGGAGGCCCGGCAGGCCCTCCTATTTCTTCGAGGGCGTGCTGGACGGCGTCGCCCCACTCGCGTCGGCCCTGCGGCCGGGGGACCTTTTCATCACCATGGGCGCCGGGGACAACTGGCGGCTCGGCGAAGCCTTGATGGCCAGGCTCGGGGAGGGGGGAGCCGATCGATGATAAAGAGCATGACTGGCTTCGCCCACCGCGATTTCGCGGAGGCGGGCTTCCGCGGCAGCGTCGAGATCAAGTCCTACAACAACCGCTACCTCGATCTCTCGGTTTACCTTCCCCCCTACCTCTCCAAGCTCGAGCCGCGATTGCGCGGCTACCTGTCCGAGCGGATCGTGCACGGAAAGGTCGAGGCCTCCCTGCGCATCCGGGAGCTGGACGCTCCCGTGGAGGCGAACTCGGACATGGCCGCCGCCCGCGCGGTCGCGTCCGTCCTCGCCAGGATAGCCCGGGCCTGCGATATCGAAGGGCCCCTGAGCCTCGATTCGGTGATCGGCTTCGACGGAGTGGTCTCCTTCGATCGGGAAGTGGACGACGAGGCGCTCTGGGCCAGGATAGGTCCGGAGCTTGAGGCATGCTTCGCCGACTACGAATCGTCCCGCCTTCGCGAGGGTTCCTCCACCCGCGACGACATCGCCGGGCAGCTCGCCCGGGTCGGGGCCTCGCTCGGCGCGGTCAGGGAGCTGCTCCCGGAGATCGACAGGACGGTCAGGACCCAGCTCGGCTCGAGATTCAAGGAGGTCATGGGCGACGCGGTCGACGAGGGGAGGGTGCTCGCGGAAATAGCCGCCGCGCTCATGAAGTACACTATAAACGAGGAAGTCATGCGCCTTTCCGCGCATATGGAGTCGTTCTCGCATATAATGGAGACCGAGGCCGCTCCCGGCAAGAAGCTCGATTTCCTCTGCCAGGAAATGAACCGCGAAGTGAATACGATCGGGTCGAAGAGCATGCTCCTCGACGTCAGCCGGGCGGTGGTCGAGCTGAAGGACGCGCTCGAGAATATCAGGGAGCAGCTTCGGAACATCGAATGAAGGAGAGGGCACATGGCGGCGCGCATCGTGGCGATATCGGGGAAAAGCGGCTGCGGCAACTCGACGGTGAGCAGGCTGCTTTCGGAACGCCTGGGCTTCAAGCTGATCAACTACACCTTCCGCAGGATGGCCGAGGAAAGGGGCATCAGCTTCGAGGAGATGCTCAGACGGGCCAACGAGGATCCCGATTATTCCTACGATAGGGCGCTGGACGCCAGGCAGGTGGAGCTCGCCCGCGAGCGGGATTGCGTGATCGGGTCGAGGTTGGCCATGTGGCTCCTTCCCGACGCGGCCCTCCGGGTGTTCCTGGCGGGCAGCCTCGAAGTGCGCGCGGGGAGGATACACGAACGGGAGGGCGCCGATCTTTCCGACAAGCTCGCCTTCACGCGGGAGCGCGACGAGAGCGATCACGAGCGCTACCTGCATATCTACGGCATCGACAACGACGATCTCGCCGCGGCCGACCTGGTGATAAATACGGAAAAATGGAAGCCCCAGGCCATCGTCGATATCGTGGACCTGGCGCTCCGGCGGAAGAACGCGCCGGCGTGAATCATACCGCACAAGGAACTGCGCTCGATTATTTATGAAATATCATACCATGCGCACCAAACCCCGGCAAAGTATCGGTCGCAAAACGAAGGTCCTTGCCCGCCAGAGGCAATCGAGGTAGGATTGCAGAGCAAGGAGCCAATGCCGATGGAGCATCGCGAGAGCGTCATAGTGGTAACCGGGGCGTCGAGCGGCATCGGCAACGCCTGCGCCACCTTCCTCGCGAAAAAGGGAAACAGAGTCTACGGAACCTGCCGCAATACGGCTTCCTATTCCCGAAAGGCCGACGAATTCTTCGAGCTGCTTCCCCTCGAGCTCACTGACGCCGCCTCCGTCGCGAAGGCGGCGGAAAAGGTCCTCGCCGCGGAAGGCAGGGTGGACGCCCTCGTCTGCTGCGCGGGCTCGGGCCTCCTAGGATCGATTGAGGACACGAGCATCGAAGAAGCCCAATCCGTGATGGACGTCAATTACTTCGGGACCCTCCGGACGATAAAGGCCTTCCTCCCCGGGATGCGCGAGGCGGGGAAGGGGCGCATCGTCATCGTCGGCGGATTGGAAGGCGTCGTCGCCACCCCCTACCAGGGGCTCTACTCCGCCAGCGAGTTCGCTCTGCAGGGCCTCGCCCAATCGCTCCGCCTGGAGATGGCGAGCTTCGGGGTCGAGGCGGGCTTCGTCGCCCTCGGCTCCTTCCGGACGGCCTTCGGGCAGAACCGGAAGCTGGCAGCCGCGGGCTCCGAGACCAGTCAGTACAAGCCGATGCTCGAGTCGGCTTCGGGAGTCCTCTCGAGAGAGGAGGCCGGGGGCGCCGATCCCCTCCTCGCGGCGAGGACCATTTACGCCGTCCTCGAGGCGAAGCGCATGGCCCCCAGGAGGTCCGCGGGGCCGATCGAGCGGCGCATCCTGGCGTTTTCCCGGCATTGGCTTCCCCCCGGCGCGTTCGAGGGCAGGTTGCGCAGGTACTATAGAATCGATTAGCAAGGAGCGTCCGATGTCCATCGAGCGGAAGTCTTTCGGTCTCCTCGCCAGCGGCGAGGAATGCTTTCTCTACATTTTGAGAGCGGACGACATCACCGTGACCCTCTCGGACTACGGGGCGACGCTGGTCTCGATACTGCTTCCTTCGGGCAGGGGAGCCAGCGACGATATCCTCCTGGGCTCTTCCACCTTGAGCGGCTACGCGGCCAAACATCCTTTCTTCGGCGTGACGGTCGGGCGCTACGCGAATCGGATCGCCGGGAGCCGGTTCTCCCTGGGCTCAAAGGACTATACCCTCGCCGCCAACGACGGCGTCAATCATCTGCACGGCGGTCTCAAGGGCTTCAATACCTACGTGTGGCAGGGCGAGGGCTCGGAAGGTCCCTCCGGCCCCGCGGTCAGGTTCTCGAGGATCAGTCCCGACGGCGAGGAGGGATATCCGGGGATCCTGACCGTCGGCGTGACCTTCACCCTCCGAAAGGGCGGAGCGCTTTCGATCGAGTACGAGGCCCGCGCGAGCGCCGAGACGGTGGTCAATCTCACCAACCACGCATACTTCAATTTGAGGGGAGAGGGGACGGGCCCGATCCTGGACCACGAGCTCGCCTTGGCCTGCTCGACCTACCTCCCCGTCGGGCCCGGCTTGATCCCGACGGGAGAGTTCGCTCCTGTCGCCGGCGGCCCCTTCGACTTCAGGAAGGCGAAGCGGATCGGACAGGATATAGGGGCGGCGGGGGGCTACGACCATTGTTTCGTGCTCGACCGGAAGACGCCGGGTCTCTTCGACTTCGCCGAGGTGCGGGAGCCCGTGACCGGCAGGCGTATGACCGCCTCGACGACCCTTCCCGGGGTCCAGCTGTATTCCGGGAACTTCCTGTCCTCGGTCCAGGGCAAGAGGGGCTCGGTCTACGAGAAGCACGGCGGATTCTGCCTCGAGACGCAGCTTTACCCGGACTCTCCCAACAGGCCCTCCTACCCCTCGCCGCGGCTGTCGCCGGGAGGGCTTTGGGCCCACGAGACCGTTTACCGATTCTATCCCTGAGAGCTTCCGCGCAAAGTGGAGAGAACGTATTCGATCCAGGGCCTCGTCTCCGAGGGATACAGCTGCTGGGCCGAGAGGAACTCGAAGAAGGCATCGCGACCGGAGCCCATGAAAGCGAGCGCCTCGCCGAGGTAGTAGCGCGCCCGGGCCGAGGCTTTCGGGCCTCGGTTGAGCGAGAGATACTTCCGCAGTTGGTCCGCGGCCGCGGCCCAGTCCTTCGCCGCGATCCTGTCCGAGACGATGAGCGAGAGGGCATAGTCCTCGCCGCCCGACGGAGCGGAAAGCTCTTCCGGCAACAGGCTCGCGGCGGGCATGGCCGGCTTTACCTTGGGGGCGGCGGCCAAGAGCGAGGAGATGGCTTTCTCCGTATCTGGGGAGACGGGCTGGGGAGGGAAAAGCCCTTCGTCCTCGGCCGGCAGACCGCCGCCCGGAGAGCCGTCTTCGGTGAGGAAGTAGGGCAGGGGCGGGGTCCTGGAGGCGGGGGGCGTCTCCGCGAGACCCGATGAGACGGAGCCGCTGCGTACCTGCACCGCCTGGCTCAGAGAGTTCACCCCCGCGGCTATGCTGATCTTGCCGGCTTTCAGGTCCTCTTCTCCGAGGAGAGCGTAGTAGTAGTCGACGCCCGGGACGGGAAAGTCGGCGAAGCTTCCGTCCTTGTCCGTGAAGGCCGCGACCAGGGTCGCATCGAGCAGGTCCGCGGCCCCCGTAATAGGAGCTACCCCTCGATAGAGGACGAGCCGGGATTTCGGGGAGGCCTTGTACGAAATGAGGATCGCGTCGCCCTTCGCCCTCGCTGCCATGCCCGAGACGAAGGGCTGCGGGGACCCGGCCGAAGCGCCCTGATCGGAGGCAACCGCGGGATTCGGGACGCCGGGCGCCGCGACGGCCGCTCCCGCATCGCCGATCGATACGCCCTTCGAGGTGACATTCTGGTCCGGCAGGAAGACCGCGTAGGGGGATCCGTCGCCGGCCAGGGCGAAAACGCCATAATAATAGACTTTGCCGTCGGGGGGGGCGTCCTTGTAGGTCTGAGCGCCGGAGCCTATCTCTCCCAGCCTCGCGGCCGAGGGAAGGGACTCGGCGTCGAGCGGGGATTCCGAGCGGAAGACGGCGTAATCGCCCTTGGAGTCGGGGGAGTCGATCCAGGTGAGGACGACGCGGTTTTCGCTCGGGGCCGCGCGCAGCATGGTCGCGCAGGGCGCCTTCGCGGCGTCGGCCGTCTGCGAATGCGCAGGGACGGCGCCGAGGACGAGGGCCGCCAGCAGGGCGAAAGGCGCGCTTCTTCTACTGAGCTTCATCGTAGTAACAGTATCGGATATTACGGGCGTTTTCCAGGAGCCTTTCGCCTCTCCGGCCTCGGATACCGGCTTCGAATTGACGGAGGGGCGGATTTCCGATACCATTGGTCCATGTTCGTATCCGTGGTCTGCGATATGGGGAGCGAGGACTCGCGCGCCGCTCTCTATAATCTGCTGCCGCAATACGGCTTCGAGCGCGTCCAAAAAGCCTGCTTCGAGTGCGCGTCGGTCTCGGACAAGCTGCTATCCGCCCTAAAGCGCGATATCGACAAGGTGACCGATTCCTACGATACGGTCCGCCTCTACCAGTTTCCCGTCGACGGGACTCTCGCCATGACGGTCCTCAAAGACAACAAGTGGCGGAGGATAATCGTTCGCGACCCAGCGCGGCCGCGGGAGTAGACGCGCGGCCATTCCCGGAGGGAACCATGCTCGATGACATCGCTGCCCCCGTCTCTTCGCTCCGTGGGGAAATCCTCGACATATGGGGGCGTCTTTGACTCCGCGGCCATCGAGAGGAGAATAGCCGAGAAGGAGGCCACGACCTCCGAACCCGGATTCTGGAACGACGGAACCCGCGCGGGCCGGATCATGACCGAGATCAAGCAGCTGAAGGACCGACTGGGGACGTGGACGAGGCTGAAGGTCGATTCGGAGGCCCTCGACGATGTCCTTAAGATGGCCAGGGAAGAAGGCGACGAATCGATGGAGGCCGACCTTCGAGCCTCCTTCAAGGACGTCTCCGATCGTTTCGACAAGGCGACGATACTCGAGCTGCTCTCGGGCGAAGCCGATCGCTCGGGAGCCTTCCTCTCGATCCACGCGGGGACGGGCGGGACCGAGGCCTGCGATTGGGCCTCGATGCTCCTGCGCATGTACACGCGCTGGGCCGAGCGCAGGAAGTTCAAGGCCGAGGTCATCGACCTCCTCGAGGCGGAGGGCGGGGTCAAGTCGGCCACCATCCAGATCGAGGGCGATTACGCCTACGGCTATCTCAAGGGTGAATCGGGAGTGCATCGTCTCGTCCGGATTTCGCCTTTCGACGCGAACGCGCGCCGACACACCTCCTTCGCCTCGGTCTATATCTTCCCCGTCCTCGACGAGTCGATCCAGGTGGACATCAAGCCGGAGGACCTTCGCATCGACACCTACAGGTCCGGCGGGGCCGGCGGCCAGAAGGTCAACAAGACGGATTCCGCGGTCCGCCTGACCCACCTTCCCACCGGCATCGTCGTAACCTGCCAGAACGAGCGCAGCCAGTACAAGAACAAGGACGTCGCGATGAGCGTCCTGCGATCGCGCCTCTACGAGTTCTACAAACTGGAAAAGGAGAAGGAGAACGCCAAATTCGCCTCCGAGAAGAAGGAGATAGCCTGGGGCTCGCAGATCAGATCCTATGTCTTTCAGCCTTATACGATGGTGAAGGACCATAGGAACAAATTCTCGGTCGGGAACGTCCAATCCGTAATGGACGGCGACATCGACCCCTTCATCGAATCCTTCATGCGCTGGCGCTGGCAGGGCGGGGCGTCCGGAGCCGATGCCGAGATCGATGCCGACGACGAGGACCTCTAGGCGAAGCGGAGCGATGCTGAGCTATCCGGCCCGCGCGGCCTGCATTATGGCTTTAGCCGCCTTCGCGACGGGCCCGGGCCTTCTAGCCGACACTTCCGTCCCCGCTGCCGTCTCGCCCGGCGCCGCGGCTCCCGCGGCAGCCCCTGCCGCCACGACGAGCGGACCCTCGCCTTGGGTGCTCGGCATCGCCCGTTTCGGCGTCGAGAAGTCCGACGATCCGATTTCCCCACTGCAGGATACCATTCCCCTCCTCATAGCATCCGATCTGAAGTCCCTGCCTGCCCGGCGCGTGCCCGAGGAAGACGCCGCCGAGGCCGCCGCCCTTTCGACGCTCCGCTCCCGCTTCGGCCTTGGGGCCGACCTGGCGACCAAGCTCGACGCGCGCGCCCTTCGCTTCTTCGATCCGATCCTCGATGTCGATGCGTGGAAGGACGGGATATCTTCCGCCGAGAAGCAGGTTTCCGCCGCGGCGGACAAGCTGAAGGAAGCCGAGACCGACCTTGTCCCCGCCGCGCCCAAGCCGCCGACGGAGCAGGAAGCGAAGCTCTGGGACGGCTACGCGAAGGGGCAGCTCATCGATTCGCCCTCTCTCGGACCCGCCCAGGCAGCCAAGGCCGCCAAGGTCGACCTGTTGGTGACGGGAAGCGTCGACGTCCAGTCCGGCTACGCCGCCGTTCGGGTCCACGGCTACGATGCTGCCCTGGATCGAGAGGTCTTCTCGTGGAAAAACTTCTGCTCGGTGGACGATCCCGCGCCGCTCGCCGCCGATATCGCGCGGCGCCTGGAGCGTTGGACGGCGGGGAGGAATTTCGCGCGGCTGGAGGTGAAGCTGAGCCCTTCTTCCGCCGAGCTCTCCGTCGACGGCGAGCCTTTCGACGGCGAGCCCACGGTGATCTACGTCTACCGTGACGGAAGCCTCCATCTGGCGGCTTCCGCGGCCGGCTTTTCCCCGCGCGCCATGAAGGTCGATCTCGCCCTCGGCGACGACAGATCCGTAGACCTGAGGCTCGAGCCTCTAGCGACGGGCAATCTGGACGTGACGACCGACCCCTCCGGCGCCGCGATCAGCCTGGATTCGGTGCCGATTGGCCGATCGCCGATTTCGATCGCCCTCGACGGGAGCAGGCGCGTCGTCATGGCCCAGGCCGAGGGCCGGGAGCCGCAGACGACCATCCTCCCCGACTCCGGTCAGGGAGCTTTGAGACTCGACCTCTTACCCTCGGACGGACTGGGTCCAAAAGGCAGGATCCTGGCGGCCAAAGACAGCTTCTACAGTTCCTTCGGCTGGTTCGTCCTCTCGATACCCGTGACCGCCATCGCTTACGGCATGAACAACGGATACAGCGAGGCCTCGGCGCGCTCGGGCCTTCCTTCATTGGCCGACTCCGGTCAATTTTCCAACTACGCCCTCTGGGCGGCCGCGGCCGCGACGGCGGCGACAGCGACCTTCATGATCACGCGGCTCGTCAAGTATCTCGCCGCTGCTCATTGAGGCGATAGGAGAGCTTCGAGGATGACCTTCGCCGACAGGATCAGGAACTTGTTTCGCGGCGGCGCGCCGGACGACTCCCTGTTCGAGGAGCTCGCGGATCTCCTCGTCGAGGGAGATCTCGGCGCGACCCTCGCTTCCTCGGTTTCCGAGGAGCTCAAGGCCGCCTGCAAGGCCAAGCGCCTCGCCGAGCCCGCGGCCATCAAGCTCGAGCTGAAGGCGATCCTCTCGCGGCACGGACTGGAGACGAGCATCAGGCCGCGCGCGGGGGTGATGAGCATTTTCCTCGTCCTGGGGGTCAACGGCGTCGGGAAGACGACGACCTGCGCGAAGCTGGCCGATTTCTTCCGGCGCGACGGCTCGGCGTCGGGCGTCGTCCTCGCCGCCGGAGACACGTTCAGGGCCGCGGCCATAGACCAACTGAAGATCCATGGCGAAAGGCTCGGGATCCGGGTCGTGGCGCAGAAACCGGGAGCCGACCCCGGGGCGGTCCTGTGGGATGCCATCGACGCGGCCCGAGCCGAGGGCGCCGGACTGGTCCTCGCCGATACCGCGGGCAGGATGCACACGAGGGCCGATCTCGTGAAGGAGCTCGGCAAGATCGACAGGATCGTCGCCGCCAAGGCCGAAGGTGCGGATTATCGCCGACTTCTCGTGATCGATTCCACGACGGGGCAGAACGGACTCAGGCAGGCCGAGACCTTCTCGCAGGCCGTGGCCATCGACGGGATCGTGCTCGCCAAACACGATTCCACGGCCAAAGGCGGGATGGCGATACGGCTCGCGAAGGAGCTCGGGCTGCCCACCGCCTTCGTCGGGACCGGCGAGGGCTACGGGGACATCGCGCCTTTCGCCCTCGGGCGATTCCTCGACGGCTTTCTCGGAATAGGGCCGTGAGGAAGCGCCCTGTCTTCGCCCTGTGCGTCCTCGCCTGCCTGTCCGCGGGGCTCGCCGGCGGACAGGAGCGCAGGGAGAGCATAGTCGATCCCAAGGACCCCGGATCGGGGAGAGTCGTCAAGGACCTCGTCTATCGCGACGGCCGGCTCGAGGAGGCGATCTCCTACGGCGCCGACGGCGCGCTCCTTAAAGATACGTTCTTCGACTCCTCGTCGCTGCCGATCCAGACTCGCGACTATATCCGGCGCGCCGGACGGCTCGAGCGGGTCCAGTACGAGGACGCCGACCGGGCGACCAAAGGCTCGCTGAGCTACCGCTACGACCGGTACGGCCGCCTCCTTGGAGTCGATTCGGAGGGGGATCTCGGCGAGGGCTCCGCGGGCTTGATCTCCTCGGCCGCGATGCCGCAGGCCTCCTGGGTCTCCGGCGAGTCCACGACGGTCCTGGGCTACGACGATTCGGCGAGGGCCGCGATAATCCAGACCATGAAGGACGGCGCCGTCGTGTCGGTCGAGCACAGGAGCTACGGCGAAAACGGCCTCCTGGCCTCGGTCAGGACCGAGGACGAGGCTACGGGCGCCGCGACCGAGCTGAGCTACGACGGGCGCGGACGCATCGCCCTTCGGACCCAGGAGACGGCCAAGGGGCAGAAGTCCAGGACCGAGTACCGCTACGACGACTCGGGAAAGCTCGTCCAGGAGCTCCTCGTCCGCGGCGGGCATCGGAGCTCGAGGACCCTCTCCTACACCGCGGACGGCCGGCTCTCGAAGGAGGAGACGCGCAGGGACGGCGAGCTGGTTCTGGCGGTCGAGTATATCGAGAACGGCCGCGTCGACGAGCTCTACGACGGGGGGGAGCTCTTCGTCAAAGCCACCTTCATCGGCGGCAGGAAGGTCAAGGACGAGTTCTACGCGGACGGCGTCCTGTCCCGGACGAAGGAATACAGATGATCGCGCCTCGCTGGATGATCTTCGTCGCCCGGCGCTGGTTCTCGGCGAGGAAGGAGAGCGGGGGCTCGGTCTCGTCAGTCCTCGCCGCCTCGGGCATCGCCGTCGGAGTCGCGGCCCTGGTCGTCGTCCTCGGCGTCATGAACGGCTTCCAGCTGGGCTTCATCGATTCGATCCTCCAGGTCTCGAGCTTCCACGTCCGGGTCGAGGACGAGCGCGTGGGCGGCTACGACGAGACCCTCGCTGCGCGCATCGCCGCCGAGCCCGGCGTAGACAGCGTCCTTCCCTTCGCCCAGACGCGCTGTCTCATCGCCTCCCGCGACGGCCGGGCCTTCCCCCTTGCCCTGCGGGCCCTTCCCGACGACGCGGAGAGGCGCGATCCGGCGATGCTCGGAGCGCTGGGGATCGAGAAGCCTCTCGCGGCCGGGTCCTGGAACGCCGGGGGCGGCCTCGTCCTCGGGGCCGAGCTCGCCCGCTATCTCGGGCTGGCTCCCGGCTCGGAGGCCGAGCTCCTCGTCGTCTCGGCCGGGGGAGAGGAGGGGGTCGAGGCCAGGACGGTGAAGGTGCGGATCGACGGGATATTCCGCTCGGGATATTTCGATTTCGATTTCGGGATGGCGATCCTGCCCTTCTCGTCGAGAGCCTGCGCCTCCGTCTTCCCCCCCGGCGAGCCCGTCCGCTACGTCTATGGCGTCAAGCTGCGCGACAGGTATGCCGACGCCGCCCTCGCCGAGAGGCTGCAAGGCGATCTGGGGCTCGGACCGGACAAGGTCGAAGGCTGGCGCGATTACAATCGCGCCTTCTTCGGCGCGCTGCGCACGGAGAAGACCGTGATGATGCTCCTGATCGGATTGATCTTCCTGGTCGTCGGCGTCAATATCTTCCATTCCATGCGTCGAGCCGTAGCCGAGAAGACCGAGGACATCGCCGTGCTCAAGGCGATGGGGGCCGGCCCCGAGGCCTTGAGGCGGGTCTTCATCCTCGACGGACTCGCCATCGGAGCCGGGGGCGCCGTCGTGGGCCTCGCCCTCGGCCTCCTGATCGCGGTGAACGTCAACGAGGTCTTCTCCCTGGTGGAAACAGTGGTGAACGGGATCGCCGGCCTCGCCTCGCGCCTGATCGGAAGCCTGGGCGGTTCCGACTTCCGCGTCTTCTCTCCGCAGTACTTCTATCTCCTGGAGGTGCCGGTGCGCATCCTCTTCCCGGAGACCTTCTTCGTCACGGCCGCGGCTATCGCTTCGGCGGCCGGAGCCGCCGCCTCGGCCGCGGCGCGAATATCCGGCCTCGCGCCGGCCGAGGTGCTGCGCTATGAATGAGCCCCTGGTAGAATGCAGCGGGGTGGAGAAGACCTTCGCGAGCGCGGCCGAGGAGCTGCGCGTCCTCGACGGCCTCGACCTCAGGGTCGAGACCGGCTCCACCGTGGCCATCACCGGCGCCAGCGGCTGCGGCAAGAGCACGCTGCTCTCGATCCTGGGCGGTCTCGACAGGGCGACGGGAGGCAGGGTCCGCGTCGGCGCCTGGCGCCTCGAGTCGATCCCCGAGAGGGAGCTGACCGAGTTCCGGGGGAAGACGGTCGGATTCGTCTTCCAATTCCACTATCTGCTCAAGGATTTCACCGCCCTCGAGAACGTCGCCCTGCCGGCCTACATGAGGGGGGAGAGGAAGAAGGCGGCCTACGAGAGGGCCGCGGTCCTCTTGGCGGACATGGGCCTCGGGGAGCGCTTGGACCACGTGCCCTCGAAGCTGTCGGGCGGCGAGCGCCAGAGGGCGGCCATAGCGCGCGCCCTCATCAACGAGCCCGGCCTCGTGCTCGCCGACGAACCGACCGGGAACCTGGACGCCGCCAGCGCCCGGTCGGTCAAGGAGCTCCTCTTCGGCCTGTCCGGACGCTACGGCACGACCCTCGTCCTGGCCACCCACGATCCCGTCCTCGCGTCGGAGGCGGACATTCGCTACGAGCTGAGCGCCGGGAAGCTGAGTCCCTCGTGAAGCCCGGGCCCGCCTTCTTCCTGTCCGGGCGGATCCTCGGGCTTCGCGTCCGCCGCGTCGCGGAACCGCGCTCGCGCGCGGCAGCCCCGGCCCTCCGATACCTGCGCGGCGCCGTCCTGGGTGTGGCCCTGAGCATCATCCCCCTGGTCGTCGTCCTCATAGTCGCCGACGGCATGATAGAGGGGATCACCGCGAGGTACATCGAGACCGGCACCTACCATCTCCAGGCCCAGGCCCTGGCGGTGGTCGACGAGACCGCGCTCGAGGCCTCCTCGGCCGCCTTGAGGGCCCGGAAGGGGCTCTTGGCCTACCCCGAGCTGCAGGGATACGGGGTCGCGATCGCCGGATCGAGGACGGCGGGCGTGGCGGTGCGCGCGGTCGACCCGGGCTTCCTCGAGGATCGGGGAACGGCCGCCTACCTCAGGCTCGTCGCTGGAGAGATGAAGCTCGATTCCACCAACCAGATCCTCCTCGGCGAGCCCCTCGCGCGCGATCTCGGCGTCAAGGTGGGCGAGACGCTCAGCATCGTGACCGAAAGGCCGGGATTCGGCGGGACGGCGGCGGCCTCGATGCCGAAAATTTCGGTATTCCGCGTACGCGGGATAGTGTCGGCGGGCTATCGGGAGCTCGACGCCCTCTGGGCCTTCATCTCCCTCCGCGCGGGCTCGAGGATCTTCTGGCCCGGGGCCTCGCGAGCGATAATAGGCATCAAGGTCGAGAAGCCCTTCGGCGATCTCGAGCCGCCCCGCGCCGCGGCGCGCTCGGCCCTATCCGCCGATTGGGAGGTCGTGACCTGGCCCGAGGCCGAGAGCAATGTCTACAGGTCCTTCGCGACCACCAGGGGCCTCCTTCTCCTGGTGATGGCCCTCGCCGTGGCGGTCGCGGCGATAAACGTCGCTTCGGCCCTGGTGATGCTCGTGCTCGAGCGCCGGAGGGACATAGCGATCTTGAAGAGCGCGGGCGCCTCGCCGACCCTGATCGGCAGGGTCTTCGTCCTCACCGGTCTCGCCATCGGCGGCGTCGGGACGCTGATCGGGATTTGCGCGGGAACCCTCCTCGCCTGGAGGATCAACGACATCGTCTCCGCGATCGAGTCGATCGTGAACGAGGCTTCGCGGCTCTGGGTCGCGGTCACGGGCGCCGCGCCTCCCCGCGCCCCCATACGCCTCCTCGATCCCGCCTATTACCTGGAGAGGATACCGGTGAACGTCAATTGGGGGGAGATGGCCTCGGTCGCGGGCCTCAGCCTCGCGCTCTGCCTCCTCGCCTCCCTGCTGCCGGCCGGGAGGGCATCGCGCCTGCCGCCGCTCGAGATATTCCGCAAGACCTAGTCGCATCGCCGCCCCGTCCCTCTGCTTCTTTTTTTCGCCGAATGGATGTATAGTGCTTCGGATTTCAATCGCCCGTCCGGAAGGCCGGCGTTTTCATGCGGAGGGACTATGGTCAAAAAGGAAGCCGCTCAGGCCGGGGCCGCCCCGGTCGAGATGGAGGAGAAGCTCAAGGCTCTCGATGCCGCCCGCCTCCAGATCGAGAAGCAGTTCGGCCAGGGCTCCATCATGAAGCTCGGATCCCACGACGCGATGAAGGGCATCGATTTCATACCCTCGGGCTCGATCCTCCTGGACGAGGCCCTCGGCGTTGGCGGCTATCCCCGCGGCCGCGTGATCGAGATCTACGGCCCCGAATCCTCGGGCAAGACGACTCTCGCGCTCCATGCCATCGCCGAGGCGCAGAAGAAGGGCGGCATCGCCGCCTTTATCGACGCCGAGCACGCCCTCGATCCCGTCTACGCCAAGAACCTGGGTGTCAATATCGACGAGCTCTGGGTCTCCCAGCCCGATTCCGGCGAGCAGGCCCTCGATATAACGGAGTCCCTCATCCGATCGGGCGCCGTGGACATCATCGTCATCGATTCGGTCGCGGCCCTCACCCCGCAGGCCGAGATAGAGGGCGACATGGGCGACGCCCACGTCGGCCTCCAGGCGCGGCTCATGAGCCAGGCGCTCCGCAAGCTCACGGGGACCCTTTCCAAGTCCAAGACCATCCTCGTCTTCATCAACCAGATCCGGATGAAGATCGGCGTTATGTTCGGCAACCCCGAGACGACCACGGGCGGCAACGCCCTCAAGTTCTACGCCTCCGTGCGCCTCGAGGTCCGCAAGATCGAGACGATCGAGAAAGGGGAGGAGGAAGCGGTCGGGAACAAGGTCCGCGTCAAGGTCGTCAAGAACAAGGTCGCCCCTCCCTTCCGGAAGGTCGAGCTCGAGCTCATGTTCGGGAAGGGCATTTCCTGGGCCGGGTCCCTTCTCGACGCGGCCGTGAAGTACGAGGTCATCGACAAGAAGGGCGCCTGGTACACGTGGGGCGAGGAAAAGGTAGGGCAGGGCAGGGACAACGCCAGGCTCTACCTCGAGCAGAACCTCGATGCCGCGGCCGGCATAGAGAAGCGCGTGCGCGGCCTTATCTTCGAGGCCCAGCATCCGGAAGCGATCGAGACCGAGCCGAAGCCCTCGGACAAGCCGGCCCAGGCAAGCGCAGCTCGGGCCGAGCAGGGCAAGAAGGCGGAAGCGGTTGCGGAGATTCCCGCCGTCGCGCGAGGTCCCGGCCGTCCCCCAAAGCAGGCAGCGGCCAAGCCGACGGCGCCGGCCGAGGACGAGGGACTGTTCTAGCCGATGGCCCGCGTATTCCTCGGGCTCGGTTCCAATATTGGGGACGGGGCCGGGAACATCCGCGGCGCCTTCATCGAGATCGCTCGGATCCTGGAAGGCGCGCGCCTGTCCAGGCTCTGGCGCTCCCGCGCCATGTACTTCCGGGACCAGCCCGATTTCGTCAACGCGGCGGCGGTGGGCGAGACGGCTCTCTCGCCCGCCGCGCTGCTGGCGGCGGTACAAGCCCTCGAGGCCGATTTCGGGCGCGACCGCAGCCGCGAAGTACCGAAGGGACCGCGCAGGCTCGACATCGACATCCTCCTCTACGACGATCTCGTCCTGCGCGAGGCCGACCTGACCATACCCCATCCTGGCCTCAAAGAGCGCAGGTTCGCCCTCATGCCCCTCATGGATCTCGATGGAGCCTTGCGCGACCCCCTGAGCGGCGAAGCCTTCGCGAAGATACTCGAGGCTCTCCCTCCCCAGGGTATTTACCTTCTGGAATAAGCCGGCTATCATCGGCCATTCGATGTCCATACAAGAAACGCTCGGGGCGGAGGGCATGCCGAGCCTCGACGGTCAGGCGGGGCAGGGTAGACTCTTCCGCCTCAAGGATTTCGAGGGTCCCCTCGACCTTCTCCTCTTCCTTATACGGAAGAACGAGGTCAGCGTCTACGATATTCCCATCGCCTCGATCACCGAGCAATACCTCGGCTTCCTCGACGGCGCAGAAGGCTGCGACCTCGACGACCTCACCGATTTCTACCTGATGGCCGCGACGCTCATCTACATCAAATCGCGGATGCTCCTCCCCGTGGACCCGGAGCTCGACGACGAGCTCGAGGATCCCCGTCGCGAGCTGATCGAGAAGCTCATCGAGTACCAGAAGTTCAAGCGCCTCTCCGAGCTCATGGAGCGCAAGGAGATGGAAGTGGAGTGGTCGGTCGAGCGCAAGAGGATCCAGCGCCCCCTTCCCTTCGCCGCGGAGGAGGACCTGTGGGACCAGCTCGATGTGTGGGATCTTCTCCGCTCCTTCTCCTCCCTGGTGACCAACCTCTCGTCCGAGAGGATCATGGACCTGTACGAGGAAGTCTCGATCAACGAGAAGACCGCCCTCATCCACGAGTTCCTCGAGGCGAAGGGCGCGTTCAACTTCACCGACCTCATCACCCGGCCCCGCTCGACGATGGACGTCGTCTGCGCCTTCCTCGCCGTCCTCGAAGCCGTGAAGTACCACCTAGTCTCGATCTTCCAGCACAGGCTCTTCGGCGATATCGAGATTCGCGCTCACGCGAAGGGGGAGGGGCATGAAAATCAAGCTTGAGCGCGAGGCCGCCCTGGTGGAGACCATCCTCTTCCTGGAGTCCGAGCCCCTCGACGAGGCCTCGCTCTCCCGCATAACCGGGCTCGCCCGCGACGTGGTGGAGGGAGCCCTCGAGGCGCTCCGCGAGGATTGCGCCGCATCGAGCCGCGGCCTCGAGCCCGTCAAGGCGGGCGGCGGGTGGATCCTAGCCCCGAAGGCGGAGCTCTGGGAGTCGCTCAAGGATCGCTACGGCAAGAAGAACGAGAATCGACTGTCGCGGGCGGCCATCGAGACGCTGTCGATCGTGGCCTATTCCCAGCCCATCACGCGCGCCGAGGTCGAGTCCATCCGCGGCGTCTCGGCGGACGGCATGATCCGCTTCCTCCTCGAGAGGGAGCTGATCAAGGAAGTGGGGAAGAAGGAAGCGCCCGGCCGGCCCGTCCAATACGGGACCACGAAGGATTTCCTGAAGTACTTCCGCCTGGGTTCGATCGCGGACCTGCCGCGCCTCGACGACCTCGAGAGGAAGCGCTTCGAGGATGGGACCGAGGGCCCGGCCCTCGACGGAACCCCCGCCGCGTCAGGTACCGAACACCCCGCCGGGAGCGCGGGCGAGCTTCCCGCCGTCGAGCCGCACGATGCCTGATGCCCCTTCCCGCGGCGCCGGGACGCGGCTCCAGGCCTTCCTGGCCCATGCGGGCATCGCGTCCCGAAGGGCCTGCGAGGGTATCATCCTCCAGGGCAGGGTCACGATAAACGGGAAAGTCTCCTCGGAGCTCGGAGTCCGGGTGATGCCCGGGGACGAAGTCGCGCTCGATGGACGGACCCTCGGCCCCGAGGGCCGGAAGCGCTATCTCCTCCTCCACAAGCCCGCGGGATACATATCGGCCATGTCCGACCCCGAGGGGCGCCCCCTCGCCGCGGACCTCCTGCGGGGAGTGGAAGAGCGCGTCTACAACGTAGGGCGCCTCGATCAATGGTCCTCGGGACTCCTCGTCTTCACCAACGACGGCGACCTCGCCTCCCTCCTCGTCCATCCCTCGGGCGGCATCGAGAAGGAGTACGAGGTCCAGGCCGATGCGGCCCTCGGCGACGACTTCTTCGCCGCGTTCGCGGAGGGCTTCGCGATGGACGGCGTCGTCTATCGCGCCGCCTCTCTCGCCAGGACGGGACCCGCCTCCGCCAAAGTCGTCCTCCTCGAGGGCCGTAACCGCGAGATCCGCCGCGTCCTGGAGCATTTCGGACGGAAGGCCAAAGTCCTCAGGCGCGTCAGGATCGGGACTCTGACGATCGACGGCCTGGCCGAAGGCTCCTACCGCGAGCTCCGGGAGGAGGAGATAGCGTCCCTGCGGGACTGCGGGAAGAAGGGTCGATGATAATCGCGATCGACGGCCCGGCCGGCTCGGGCAAGAGCACGATAGCGCGGATGGTCGCCCAGGGGCTCGGCTTCACCTACGTCAACTCCGGAAGCATCTATCGCGCGATGACCCTCCGCGCCCTCAGGCAGGGCGCGGACACCGAGGATGCCGAGGCCGTCATAGCCTGCTCGCGTCAGGCGAGGATCGAGTACCGGGAGGGCAGACTCTATCTCGACGGCGCCGACTCGGAGGCCGAGCTCCGCTCGAAGCGGGTCGATACCTTCGTGGCCCAGCTGTCGGCGATTCCCAAGCTCAGGGAAATCGTCAACGGCATCGTGCGGAGGATAGCGGGATCCACCGACGCGGTGGTCGAAGGTAGGGATATGACGACCGTGGTCTTCCCGGACGCTGAGGCCAAGTTCTATCTGGACGCCAGCACCGACGCCCGGGCGATGCGGCGCTACGAGGAAGGCGCGAGCGCCGCGTCGCTCGACGAGATCAGGCAGAACATCGCGATGCGCGACGCGATCGATCGGTCGAAGTCGATCGGAGCCCTTAAAATCTCGCCCGATGCCGAGTATTTGGACAGCTCTCACTTGACCATACAGGAAGTTTATGACAAAGTATACGGGAAAATTCTTCATCTAAGGGAATACCATGGGCGGTAAGGAAGTGGAGATGGGTGCCGTCGTCCCCTCCAAGGACGACATCCAGACACAATTGCAGGAGCAGTACCTCAAGAGTCTTGAGGGCCTGGAGGAGGGAGATCTCGTCGACGGCCACGTCATCCAAGTGACGGAGGACTTCATTTTCGTCGACGTCGGCTACAAGTCAGAAGGCAAGATCCCCATCGTCGAGTTCGGTGAGAATCCTCCCAAGATCGGCGAAGTGGTGAGCGTCATACTCGTCAAGAAAGAGACGCACTCCGGCGAGATCGTCGTGTCCAAGAAGCGGGCCGACGAAAAGATTTATTGGAGGACGGTCTCCAACGCCTTCAAGGACCACCTCGCGGTCGAAGGCGTGATCGACAAAGAGATCAAGGGCGGCTTCGAGGTCAATCTGGGCCACGGCCTGCGCGGATTCCTCCCGGCCTCCAAGGCCGACGTCCAGCGCGTCGAGAAGGGCGACAGGCTCATCGGCCTCAAGTCCCAGTTCTACCTCGAGCGCCTCTACTCCGAGAAGAAGGTCAATATCGTCCTCAACCGCCGCAAGTGGATGGAAGAGGACATCGAGAAGCGACGCGAGGATTTCTTCCAGAGGACCCAGATCGGCGATTCGGTCAAGGGCGAGGTCAAGAGCTTCACGAGCTTCGGAGCCTTCATCGACCTCGGCGGCTTCGACGGTCTCCTCCATATAAACGACATGAGCTGGGGCCACGTCACCCGCCCCAAGGACTTCGTGAAGAAGGGGCAGGAGATCGAGCTCAAGGTCATCAGGATGGAGCCCGAGGAGAGGCGCATCAACCTCTCGCTCAAGCACTTCACCCCCGATCCCTGGTCGACCTTCGAGGAGCGCTACCATATCGGGGACGTCGTCAGCGGCAAGGTGACCAAGCTCACCGACTACGGCGCCTTCATCGAGGTCGAGGAGGGCATCGAGGGTCTCGCCCACATCTCCGAGTTCTCCTGGGTGCGCAAGGTCCGGAAGCCCGAGGAGATGCTCCACGTCGGCGATCCTGTCGAGTGCATGATCCTCAACTACGATCTCCAGGCGGGCAAGGTCTCCCTGGGCCTCAAGCAGGTCCAGGACAATCCCTGGGACCAGGTGTCCGTGAAGTACCCTGTCGGCATGCGCCTGACCCGGAAGGTCGTCAAGCTGACCGCCGCCGGCGCCTTCGTGGAGCTGGAAGAGGGGATCGACGGCTTCCTCCATGCCGACGACCTCTCCTGGACCAAGCACGTCAAGAACGTCTCCTCCGAGCTCGAGGTCGGGAAGGAGATAGAGGTCATGGTGATCGAGAGCGACTCCCAGGACAGGAACATCCGCCTCGGCGTAAAGCAGCTTTCCGAGGATCCCTGGCACTCCTTCTCCAAGGCCTTCCGCGTCGGCTCCACCGTCGACGGTGTCGTCTCCTCGGTCGTGGATTTCGGCGTCTTCGTCAAGGTCCAGGGCGACATCGACGGGCTCATCAAGAAGCAGGACCTGTCCGAGGACAAGGACGAGCCCTACGACGACGCGCTCAAGCGCTTCCAGGTAGGGCAGGCGGTCAAGGCCCTCGTCGTCGAGCTCAGCCCGGAGCGCCAGAAGCTCGGCCTCTCCATCCGCGATCTCGTGCGCAGGCAGCAGCGCGAGGAGCTGTCGCGGTTCATGCAGGACGACACCAGGGACGGCTACACCCTGGGCGACCTGCTCAAGGAGAAGGACGACGGGAAGAAGAACGTCTAGGCCTCCGTCGCGACGCGATCGCTCCCTATCCATATGGCGGCAAAATCGATGTTCGAGGCGATAGATCCCGCGAAATTCGGGACGCTCATCGAGATCAGCGCCCTCATAAACTCGAATTACGCGGACGCGACCTCGCTCCTCACTCAGATCCTGGAGTCGGCGACGCGCCTCACCGAAGGCGAGGCCTCGTCGCTGATCCTCCTGGACCGGGGCTCGGGCAAGCTCCGCTTCGAGATAGCCCTTGGCCCCAAGGGCCGCGACGTTAAGAAATTCCTCCTCAATCCGGGCGAAGGGATCGCCGGCTGGGTAGCGATGCACGGCCGTTCCCTGATCGTCAACGATACCGATACCGACTCGCGCTTCTACGCCGATATCTCCAAATCGATCGGCTACCCGACCTATTCGATCCTCGCGGTCCCGATGCGCGTGCGCGAAGTGACCGTGGGCGTCATCGAGATCCTCAACAAGAAGCAGAAGAAATACTTCACCCAGGACGACCTTCGCTGGCTCGAGATCTTCGCGGTCCAGGCCGCCTTGGCGATCGAGAACGCCCGCTACCTCGAGAAGGCCCAGGACGAGATCCATTACCTGCGCGACAAAGTCCAGGCGGAGCAGGGCTGGCACAACCTGATCGCCGAGTCCCCCCTCATAGTCGAGAAGCTGGACCTGATAGAACGGGTCGCGAAGACCGACTCCTCCGTGCTCATCCTCGGCGAGAGCGGAGTCGGCAAGGAGCTGTTCGCGGAGCAGGTCCACCTGAGGTCCCCCCGGGCGGGGAAGCCCTTCGTGCGCGTCAATTGCGCCGCCCTGCCCGAGGGCCTGCTCGAGAGCGAGCTCTTCGGCCACGTCAAGGGCGCCTTCACCGACGCCGTGCAGAATAGGAGGGGCCGCTTCGAGCTGGCCGATACCGGGACGATATTCCTGGACGAGATCGGCGACCTGCCCCTGAGACTCCAGGCCAAGCTCCTGCGGGTGCTCCAGCAGAGGACCTTCGAGAAAGTGGGGGCCAGCGAGCCGGTGAGCGTCGACGTCAGGATAGTGGCCGCGACCAACAAGGACATCGAGGGTCTCGTCGAGAAGGGCGAATTCCGCTCCGACCTGTACTACAGGCTGAACGTGCTGCCCTTGAACGTGCCGCCGCTGCGGCAGCGCAAGGAGGACATACCGGCCCTGGCGGATTTCTTCCTCCGGAAATTCTCGCGCGAGACCAACAAGCGCTTCGCCGGCTTCACGGAGGCGGCGATGGAGCTCATGCTGTCCTATTCGTGGCCCGGGAACGTCAGGGAGCTGGAGAACGCGGTCGAGCGCGCCGTCGTCATCGCCAAGGAGAATCGGATCGGCGCCCGCGACCTCCTCCTCGGCGCCGGGGCCTCCGACACCGACGAGTACAAAGGCAAGAGCCTCAAAGAGGCGCTCGCCATCTTCAAGCGCCATTTCATAATGAAGGCCCTCGAGGACAATCATTGGAATCAGACCGAGACCGCCAAGGTCCTGGATATCCAGCGAACCTACCTTTCCCGCCTCATCAAAGAGCTCGACATCACCAATCCCAAGGAGTAATAGATGGATAATCCAGCCCGCCCTCCCAAGGCCAGGTCCGAGGAGAAGAAGAAGACCCTCTACGTCAGGTTCGCGGATTTCCTGAGGAAGTACCGGGCGATCGTCCTGTCTTTCTTCGGCGCCGTCGTCCTCGCTGTGCTCGTCCTCGCCGTGGTCACGGGGGTCAGGGACTCCGCGGTCAAGGCCTCGACCGCCCGCCTCGAGAAGCTCGACGCGGATTTCGCCGCCTACTCGAGCGAGCAGGACGCCGCCAAGAAGGAGACCCTCGAGAAGGCCCTCTTCGCCTCGGCGGACGATATAATCAAGAGGGGCCCGCGCCTCTACGCGGCCCAGAAGGCCTCGATCTACAAGGCCAGGATCGAGGAGTCGAAGAAGGACTGGGCGGCCGCTGAGAAGGACTGGCTCGCGATCGTCGAGGCCGTGCCCGACTCCTATCTCGCCCCGGTGGCGCTCCAGGGCGCGGCGGTCGCGGCCGAGGAGCTCGGCTCGACGGACCGGGCGACGGCCGACTACAAGAAGCTGATCGACAAGTACTCCGCCGCGGCCATAGGCATTCCCCACGCTTATTTCGCCCTCGGGCGCCTCGCCGAGCAGGCCAAGGACTATGCGGCCGCGATGACCGCCTACCAGAAGATTGCCTCGACCTGGCCCGACGACGATTGGACAAAGCTCGCCACGGATCGTATAATCTCCTTGAAATCGAGGGGCCTAACGAAATAGAGGAGGCCGAGATGGCCAGGAAGCGCGCGAAGTTCTTCGAGACCCGGACCTTCGGCTTCGTCATAGCGGCCGCCGTCATAGCGATTGTCCTCGCCCTCGGCTACGGGACCGGCCTCCTCCAAGTGCTCGAGCTGAAGGTCAACGACAACAACTTCCGGGTCAAGCATTCCCAGCGGAGCACGGCCGTCAAGGAAGGCGCGGTCTACACCGAGCAGGAATCCCGCGTCTCCGACGACATCATGATCGTGGGGATCGATCCGAACTCGCTGGCGAAGTACGGCCGATGGCCCTTCCCGCGCAGCCGGCACGCCGATCTCATCAATGCCTTCGCCCGCATCCAGGACCAGAGCGCGCGCGAGAGCGCCCTCCTCCTCGATATCCTGTTCACCGAGCCCTACCAGGACCATCCGGCCGAGGACGCCCTCCTGGCGCAGACGATCGAGAAGTCGGGCCGGGTCTTCCTCGAGACCCAGCTCAAGGGCGAGTCCAACGAGACCGATACGGCCCAGGACTTCGCCGCGCGGGCTCAGATCCTTGCGACCCGGCTCGGCACCCTGACGAAGGTCAAGGGCGACTGGAGGAAGACGAGCGTCTTCCTCAGCGCCGAGTCGCCCCTGGCCGAGTACGCCCGCGCGGCGGCCGGCTACGGCCACGCGAACTACCTGCCCGATCCCGATACGATCTTCCGGAGGCAGCCGCTCCTGGCCCGGCTGAGCACGCTGGAGGAGACGCCGCGGCTCGACTCCCTCACTCCCGGCTACAGCGTCGATTCGTCCAAGTTCGAGCGCCTGGCCTGGATGGACAAGAACGGCGGCTCCCACGACATCGACACCCCCCTGACCGCCGGCTCCATCGCCGCCCTCAAGACCCGGATGACCCAGGAGGCTCCCCCGAAGGGCGACGCCGCCGATCCTTACTACATCGTCCGCAGGTACAGGGACCAGTTCATCCCGGCGATCACCCTCTCCCTGGCGGCGAACTACTTCGGCGTCAAGCTGGACGACATCGATGTCGTCCTCGGCGACCGGATCCGGCTGCCGTCGCCGACCCGCTACGATCCCGACTCGGGCGAGCGCAAACCCTACGAGCTCGTCGTGACGCCCGACCAGTACGACAAGGACGGCAACCTGGTGAAGGCGGGGAAGAGGAGGGTGCTCGACAACATCGACATCCCCGTGGACGCGAACGGGCAGATGATCATCAACTTCATGGGCTGGCCCTCGGACGACCCCGCGGCCCAGACCTACACCGTCAGGCCCTATGTGGGCTACTCCGAGAAGGCGCCGGGACCGAACCCGAAGACCTGGCACCGCACGATGGCGGCCGGCAACAAGATCATCATGGTGGGCGCCTTCTCGAGCGGCATGGCCGCCGACCAGAAGACGACCCCCTTCGGGCTCATGTTCGGCATCGAGATGCACGCGAACGCCCTCAATACCATCCTGATGGACAATTTCCTCCGCTCCGTCCCCAGATGGGCCGACATCCTCCTCCTCGCGGCCCTGGTCTTCCTCGTGGCCTTCATGAGCTCGAGGCTCTCGACCATCCTGTCCTTCTTCGGCACGATCGTGATCATCGTGGCCTTCTTCTTCGCGACCTCCCTGATATTCGACTACCGCTCGACCCTCGTCAACTTCAGCTCTCCCGCCGTCGCCATGATCTTCACCTTCCTCGCCATCGTGGTGTACAGGGCCATGACCGAGGAGCGCGACAAGAAGGCCATCCGCGACACCTTCGGCAAGTACCTGTCGCCCAAGGTCGTCGACCAGCTGGTCGAGAACCCGCCCGAGCTCGGCGGCGTGGACAAAGACCTCACCGTCCTCTTCTCGGACATCCGCAGCTTCACGACCCTCTCCGAGAGCATGTCGCCCCAGGAGCTCGTCAACCACCTGAACACCTACCTGACGGCGATGACCGACATCATCCTCGAGTACGGCGGCTACCTGGACAAGTACGTCGGCGACGAGGTCATGTGCTTCTGGGGAGCGCCCCTCCCGCAGCCCGACCACGCCGCCCGCGCCTGCAAGTGCGCCCTGCGCCAGATGGAGAAGCTCAAGGAGCTCAACGCCCAGTGGCCCGAGCCCATCCGGATCAACATCGGGATAGGCCTCAACTCGGGCATCATGACCGTCGGCAACATGGGCAGCCCCTCGAGGATGAACTACACCCTGATGGGCGACAACGTCAACCTCGGCGCCCGGCTCGAGGGCACGAACAAAGAGTACGGATCGAACATCATAATCAGCGAGTTCACCTACGGACTGGTCAAGGACCAGTTCCTGGTGCGCGAGCTCGACAATATCCGCGTCAAGGGCAAGAACAAACCCGTCCTGATCTACGAGCTCGTCGACTGCTTCGATGACATCGCCCCGCCGAAGCTGGAGGCGGGCCCGGGACGGCGCGGGAAGAGCTAGGGTAGGGCACTCGTGCGGCGTCTTGGATTTCGCTATCTCGTCCTGGGCATTATCGGCCTCGCGGCGACCGTCTCGCTGACTACCTGCGGGATCGAGACGGTCGCGACGCTGCAGCCGCCAATATTCACAAGTACTGGCGCAGCCTCACTATCTCTAATACACAATACCGCGAATAGCGACAGTACCAGTTGTAAGGGCTACGATATCTATTATCGCGCGTACGCTACACAAGCAAACGCTGATTCCGCCCGGCAAGCCGTCGAACAGGCGACAGCTGCATCAACAGCGTCTCCGGAAACTGTCCTAGCGTTATTGCAAACGTCGGGATTTACTCGAATATTCGATGCAAATGGCTTGGATGGCGCCAATGGGACCAGGCCATTGTTCTATGTTTCCGCTTCTGAAATAGCGACCGCTGTTACCTACCAGATACAGCTCGATAGCACTCCCAGTTCATCACCAAATAGCACGGCGACTTTGAGCGGTAGCAACTCCCCATTGTTCGCTAGCGGTTTTTCGTCCTGGTATTTTACGCGATCTGTCGCAATTCCGACGACCCGGCACGTATCGATCAGTCGCTCTATATCCACATCGAATTCACCCGTCAGCTTTGAATCGAATTATTCCCCCACCGACGCTGATTACAATGGAAGCGGGCAGGCGGCCAATAGCACTTTGTATTTCGTCTTTTTTGCGGTGGTCTATGGCTTGGATACAAGCTCGGGCTCTTTCAGTTTTCTATACAGTTTTCCGACGAGCCTGTTTACTTCAGTACCATACACCTTGTCTTCGCCTGTTCAATAGGCATTATACAAAATATATCCTCAACTGCGTATAATGTACATTCTGTCTACCAATTGATTAATCCCACCCACTAAAACTGGCAATGAGGAGTCTCGCAACAAACAACCAGATACCGTTCGCTCGGCGTGGGTGTTCGCCGGCACATGACATCGACTATCTCTTTTCGACAATACCGGATCAGTAGTATGGCGAATCATTTATCAGAAGAAATGGCTTGCGATACCAGTGGTCGTTTCAAGATAGAAGAGAAGTCGTAGCATTCTGACTAACTTAGTCTTTAATGCTGACCTAGCTCGTCGCGGGAGCTGACTAACTTAGTCGGCGGGGTTCACAAACTTGGGTAATACGGCTGACCAAGTTGGATGACATCCCCACCGAAGTTGGCAAGCTCGGCTTTTCCAGTCAACACAGCATCCGATAGGCCTGGAAAAAAGACACGCGACTACCGTCGCCTGGATCCGCGATCAGCTGGGTCCGAGTTATGGCGAAGGCACATTGAATCGGCCTCGTATCGGAGCAATGCTCCAGTATGCGCAACAGCGAATGCTCCTTTTTCCGAGGAAGGGGGAGCGAAATTTGAATGCCGGCATCATCCTTACGCTCGAGTTTAAGCTCGGGTATTGAAAGGTCATGGATCACGGATTCAATCTTGACAAGGAGAGTTCCGCTAGACTCGGACACAAGGGGTTTGTCGCGGATGGTGTATACCGATCCCCATTCGAGACTGCCGATCGTCCTCTGTTTCTTTCCCATGAGGACCGGAAAATACTCGCCTGAAACGATTCGGAGACCCTCCGGCAGAGCCTTGTCGATCGAGCGAATCGCCTCGCGGGGATCGACTTCCGAGCATAATAGGATCGAAGCGATCTCGCAATCCGACTCGACGGCGATGGGCAGGGGCTGCGCAGCCTCGAATCGAGGCATGGGATTGAAGCCCTCCGAATATGCGACATCGATGTCGGACACCAGTATCGCCCTGTCGAAGGCATCGATGACGGACAGATGCTGCATATAGGACGCTATCCCCTTCTTCGAGTATTGAAGGACCAATCGTCCCGAGACTGCCGCCGGTGGGGCCGGCACCAGGACCTCGGCGACGGAGCCCTCGACCGCTTCGCCCTGTATGCTTTCGTCTACAATGCCGACCTCGTCGTTGCAGGCCCCGCAGGGATTCGTGCACTCATCCATACATGCCGAAGTGCTTTCCTGGCGGATGGAACGCTCGAGCTCCCGAAGGAGGGCGGGTTTTGAGACCCTGATGGAGATGTCTTCCCAGGGCAAGCGGCTATCGGTTTCCCTCGCGCCGCAGCACTCCTCGACGACCGGCCAAAGCGCCTCGTCGAGGACAGAGCGCCACAACTCTCGATCGAAATGCTCTTCCCAGGCGTCGAGCCTCGCTCCCTTGCCGTGGGCGGCGAGGATGAGCTCCCCTACCCTCTCGTCGCCGCGGGCGAGGATACCCTCGAGCTGAGACAGGAAGGGGGAATGATAGGACAGCTTCACGTTCTTGAGGTGGCGCGCGCCGGATCGGAGCGTGTTCAACGCCTCCAGGGACTCGTCTTCGCCGAGCTGGGCCGACCATTGGAAAGGCGTGTGGGGCTTGGGCACGAAGGTTCCGACGTTGACGTTCATCTGGAAGCCGGTTCGCGAGCGGATCCGGGAGAGGAACTCGAGGATGGCCTGCGCTTCGCCGGCTCCCCGACCGGATACCGGCAGACCGATCATGAAATAGAACTTCGCCTGCTTGAACCCGGCCGCGCGGGCTTCGTCCAGGATGGCTATCGTCCTGTCGAAGGACACGTCCTTGTTTATCGCGCGCTGCCACTCGTCGACGGGGGTTTCTACCGCGAATGTCAACCCCGACTTCCGGACCTCGGCGAGCTTGCGCACGATCGGCAAGGTGAAGCTGTTGATCTTCAGGGAGGGGAGCTGGAAGGATACCCGCTTCCTCCCCCATTCGGCGTTCAGCCTGTCGAGCAGGACCCCGATGCCGGGATAGTCGCCCGAGGAAAGGGAGGCGAGGGTTATCTCGCGGTAGCCGCCCCGCGAGACCAGGCTTTCCACCTCGGTGCGGATGGCATCGTAGGTCTTGACCCGTTGGGGGCGATAGAAGTAGCCGGCGTGGCAGAAACGGCAGCCGTTGGGGCAGCCGCGCATGATTTCGACCGTGCCATGGTCCTGGACAGTCTTGAGCGTCGGCAGGGGCAGCGCGGTCAGCGCCGAGGCTTCGGAGAAGCCGCCGAAAACCGCCCGTCGCGCACGCTTGGCTCCGGCGCCGCCGCGCTCGGGAATCCAGATCGCTTCGACTTCCCGCAGACGATCGATCATCCCGGACCGTCCGATCCCCCTTGTCTTGAGGACGGCCAGCTCCCGGGCCAGGTCGAAGAAGCCGGCCTCGGCCTCTCCGATATAGGCCGCGTCCAGGAAGGCGGCGAGGGGGTGGGGATTGGTGGCCGCGGGCCCGCCCGCCAGGACGATTGGGTCGCCCTCCCCTCTATCGGCGGCGCGTACAGGAACGTGACCGGACTTGAGCACCGTGATGACGCTGGTGGCCGCGAGCTCGTAGCCGAGGGAGATACCCAGGATGTCGACGTCGTGGAGCGCGATGCCCGTCTCGAGGGTGTACAGGGGCAGGCCCCTGCTCTCCAGCAGGGACTCGAAGTCGGGGGCCGGCGCGAAGACCCTCTCGGCCCTGACCCCGGGCATCGCGTTGAGGCCGGAATAGAGGATGCGGATGGCGTTGTTGGACATCCCGATCTCGTAGAGGTCGGGGAAGCAGAGGGCCATAGTCAACAGGGAATCGTCGCTTTTGCGGGAGGCGCCCGTCTCGCCTCCGAGGTAGCGCGAGGGCCTTTCGACGCGGATGAGGTCCCGGCCGAGCTCCGACAGGGGATCGACGCGCCGCTGGCCCGACCTTCTCACGTCATGCCCTGAAACGTCTGGCGGAAATGCCCAGGAGGAGGCCGATCGCGATCATGATCACCCAGAGCGATGCGCCGCCGTAGGAGAGGAAGAAGAGGGGTATGCCCGTCACCGGCATGATTCCCATCGCCATGCCCGCGTTGATCATGAAGTGGAAGAAGATCATGCCCATTATCCCGGCGACGACGTAGGTCGCGTAGGAGTCCTTGACGGTCTTCAGGAGATTGGAGCAGCGCCGGAGGAGGACATAGTACAGGCTGAACACGGCGAAACCGCCGATGAAGCCCCACTCCTCGGCGATGATGGAGAAGATGAAGTCGGTGCTCTGCTGCGGCAGGTAGCGATAATGGCTCTGCGTTCCCTGGAGGAAGCCCTTGCCGAGCACTCCGCCGGAGCCGATCGCCGTGATGGACTGGAGTATGTTCCAGCCGGATCCCCTCGGGTCGATGCTCGGGTCGAGGAACACTATGAGCCTCATGATCTGGTATTCCTTGAGGGACTTGTGGGCGAGGACCGAGGCGGTCAGGGAGCCCGCGAGGAGGAGGGAGACGTACGCGATCCAGAAGTAGTACTTCTTCTTGAACGAGACCCAACCCCAGGCGGAGAGACAGAGCACCAGGGAGGACGCGCCTATCAGGTAGAGGACGTATGGCGACCTGTACAGGATGAAGAGCGAGCTCGCCGGGGATTTCAGAATGTACTGCTCCCAGAGGGGGAGGATCGTCAGGATCACCGTGGCGAGGATCGACGCCAGGATGAACAGGATATAGCGGCGATCGATGCCCGCCATGTAGGCCATGAAGAGGAAGATGGGGAAGAAGACCAGGGCGGTGCCCATGTCGGCCTGGGTGATGATTATGACGACGGGCACCAGGATGATCGCGAAGCCCGCGAGGAGGCGGCGGAAGGAGGATTGGTGCTCGGATTCGGAGAGGTACTGCGCGAGGAAGAGGATGGTCGCGATCTTCATGAACTCCGAGGGCTGGATGCCGAATTCCCCGAAGAGCCCGATCCAGGACTTCGCGCCGTTGACCTCGCGCCCGAAGAAGCGCACGTAGAGGATGAGGAGGAGGAAGAAGGCGTAGACGATCGGCGAGTAGTCCTTCATCCGCTGGTAGTCGATCAGGGAGACGACGACCAGGATCGCCAGACCCGAGACGGCCCATATTATCTGCTTGAAGTACTCGTTGGAGACGTGGATTCCCTCGGCGGTCAGGCCCGAGGAATAGATCGACAGGATGCCGAGGGTGGTGAGGGCCAGGGTCGAGCCGAGGAGCGCGAAATCCATCCCCGCTATGGTCTTCCGGAAGGAGATCATTCGATCCTCCCCTGTCTGGGCACAAGGTAGCGGAGGCCGAGGGCGTCGACCGCCTGATCGTAGGTCTGGGAGGCGAACATTCCCTGGAAGATGATATTGGTAGCGTAGGGCGCCCACCACTCCCAGGGGTTGGAAGCCTCGACCATTACCACCACCACGATTTTGTCCTTGGGATCGGGAGCGTCGTAGGGGCCGAAGGCCACGAACCAGGAATGCCAATGGTCCTTCAGCCCGACCTCCGCCGTTCCCGTCTTGCCGGCCACCTGCACGACCTTGGTATTGACGGGGAACTTCGCGGTACCCTCGGTGATGACACCGCGCAGGTCCTCGCGCACCTCCGCGAAGGTCTCCTTGGAGGTGCGCGAGCGGAGTATCTCCTTGCCGAGCGCGCTCTGTACGACCGCGCCCGTGGCCGGATCCCGGATCTCCTTGAGGACGTGGGGCTGGTAGACGACGCCGTCGTTGACGATCATCGCCATCATGTCGGCCATCTGGAGGGGCGTGACCAGGAGGTCGCCCTGGCCGATCGAGAGGTTCATCGTATCGCCCCCCAGCCATTTCTCGTGCGTCCTGCGCTCCTTCCACTGGGGGGTCGGGACCAGGCCGTCGAGCTCGCCAGGGAGGTCTATGCCGGCGGCCTTCCCGTAGCCGAAATCCTTGGCGTAGGACACGATCCGCTCGATGCCCAGGTAATCCCTCCCGACGGTCCAGAAGTACACGTCGCAGGAATTCTCCAGGCCTCCCTTCAAGTCGAGCCAGCCATGCCCCGGTTTCTTCGTCCAGCAGTCGAACACTCGATCGCCGTAGGATATCTCGCCGGGGCAGAGGACCTTCTTATCGGTCGGGAAGGCCTTCTCCTCGATGATCCCCGTCGTCATGATGGCCTTGAAGGTCGAGGCGGGGGGATAGCTCGACTGCACCGCCCTGTTGATCAGCGGGTTGTTGCGGTCGGCCAGGAGCTTCGCGTACTCGTTTCCCGCGTCCGAGCCCGTGAAGAGGTTGGGATTGAACCAGGGATAGGAGACCATCGCCAGGATCTCTCCGGTCGCGGGTCTCATCACGATGACCGAGCCCATCCTCGGGCCGAGGGCCTTCTCGGCGAGCTTCTGGATAGTATCGTCGATGGTCAGCACGACGCTCGCGCCCATGACGGGCGGATCGACGATGCCCTGCTCAGAGGCGATGTTCCTGCCCCTGACGTCGACCGTCCGGAATTCGCGGCCGTCGCGCCCTCGCAGCTCCATGTCGTACTGTTTCTCGATGCCCGTCTTGCCGATCACGTCGCCGGACTTGTAGCCTTGGTTGTACATGAGCTTCAGCTCGTCCTTGGTGATCTCGCCGACGTAGCCGATCACGTGCGAGAGCGAGCCCGTCTCGAGATAGTTGCGGACGGGCTTCGAGTGCCAGGAGACGCCGGGGAACTCGTCGATCCTCTCGGCGAGGGCGGTGACGATCGAGTAGGGGGCCGAGCCGAGGATCTCTATGGGCTGGTAGAGATGGTAGTTCGCGGGCGTCACCTTACGGCGGATGTCCTCGACGGGCATGCCGATCGTCGTCGCCAGGCTGGAGAGGACGGCATCCCGTTTCTCGTCGGGGAGTTCGGCGGGGACCAGGTCGATGGCGAAGGAGTCGGTATTCAGGACGAAGGGCACGGTGTAGCTCCGGTCGTAGATCTCGCCGCGCTGGGAGGGGATGACGTTGCTCTGCTGCGAGATCTTCGTGGCCTTGCTCCGGAACTCGCTGCCTCTGATCGTCTGCATATAGAAGAGGTATCCCGAATAGAGCGCGAAGACGGCGAAGCAGAGGACGGACAGGCTCCGGATCCGTCCGGCCGAGGAGCCGCGGCTATCCTCGAAGCGCTCGGGGATGGACGATCGGCTCATGCCCTTCGGCGCTCCGCGACGAGGAAGCGGCCGAGGGGGCCCAGGAGGAGGAACACGAGGGGGGAGAGAACCGCATTGTAGGCCGCCTCGATCCACAGGATGCGATCCAAGGGGGAATAGGCGTGCACCTTGGAGCCGAAGAGGAGGAAGAGGGCTCCCGCCGCGATGGCTTTCGCCATCGTGCCAGCGAAGCCGAGGATCACCGGGAGGAGGAGCTTGTCGATGTAGAAGGATCCGTGCAGGAGGGCCGCGGCCGCGGATACGGCGGTCTTGATGAAGGCGTGGAATCCCAGCGGCGAGGCCGAGAGGAAGTCTTCCGCGAGGCCGGAGAGGAAGCCCGAGACGGGTCCCGCGACGAGGCCGTTCATATAGCTCAGCCATATCAGGACGATGAGGCCGATATCGGGCGTGACGCCGAGCACGGCGACCCCGCCGAGCCAGGCCGATTGGGCGAAGGCGCACGCGATCAGCAGCAGCGTCGAGATCACCACGCTTCGGATCATCGATCTCCCTCCCCGGCGCCGGCTTCGGGCTTGACCACGAAGACGTACTCGATCCGGGAGAAGTCCAAGGCCGGATCCAGCTCGATGTCTATCGATGTCTGGTAATCCAGCACCCTGACCTTCTTGACCCGCCCGACCGCGATGTCGGGCGGATACAGGGACTCGTAGCCCGTGGTCGCGACGAGGTCCCCGAACTGCACTTCGTCCTTGGCGCGCTTCTTCACGAAGCGCATGAGGAGGGGGTAGTCGGGGGAGCCCTGCCCGCCCACCAGGCCCTCCGTCCGGGATCCACCCGAGAATCGGGAGGCGACGAAGGACTTGGAGTCGTAGATGGGCACGATCTTGCTCGTCCCGCGGCCGACCTCGACGACCCTGCCGACCAGCCCTTCGATGCCGTCCTGGAAAGCTATGACGGGCATGTTCTTGCGGATGCCGTCGCCGAAGCCCTTGTCGATCGTGATCGTCGAATAGAGGTTCTCGGGATCCTTCGCGACGATCCTGGCGGCGATGCGCTGGTACGCTGCGTCCTGGGAAAAGCCGAGCTGCTCCTTGAGCCTCTGGTTCTCCTTGCGAAGATCGGCTAGTCCGCGCTCCATGTTCGTGTAGCGCTCGAGCTCCGCCGAGAGCTCCTCGAAATTCGCCCTCAGTCTTCGCAGCTCGCCGATCGAGGCGACCGTATCCGAGGCGAACTCCCCTACGGCCGAGAAGCCTCGCTGGAAGAAGCCGAGGACCGTGAGGCCCAGGCTCTCGGGGACCCCCTCGAGGCTCCTCGTCGAGACCGTCAGGCACAGGAGGCTGGCCGCTAGTAGGATCGGGGCTACCGCGCGGCGCCCGCGGACATCTGCCCTCGGCGGTTGATCGGACACGGCTCGTCAGATGTTCAGGCTGTCGTAGACGCTCTGGGAGCCGTCCTGGCTCCTCATGGTCTCGAAGTACTTGCCGGCCCCCAGGGCGACGCATTCCAGTGGGCGCTCGGCGAGGATGACCGGGACTCCGGTCTCCTTCCCGACGAGCTTCGGCAGGCCCTTGAGGAGGGAGCCGCCGCCCGCCATGACGATCCCCCGCTCGACGATGTCGGCGGCGAGCTCGGGCGGGGTCTGGCCGAGGGTCTTCTTGATCTCCTCTACGATCTGCGTGATCGGCTCCTGCAGGGCCTCGCGAACCTCGACGGAGTCGATCTCCAGGCGGCGAGGCAGGCCGGTGATGGCGTCGGTGCCCTTGATCTCGACCTTCTCGATGACCTTGTCGGGACTCGCGTTCCCGATCTCGATCTTGAGCCTCTCGGCCGTCTGCTCCCCGATTATGAGATTGTGCACATTGCGGATGTGCTTGATGATGGCCTCGTCGAACTCGTCGCCGCCGACCCGGATGGCGTTCGTCACGACCATGCCCTTCAGGGAGATCACCGAGATCTCGGAGGTCCCCCCTCCGATGTCGCAGATCATGTGCCCGGCGGGCTCGGATATGGGAATGTCCGCGCCGATCGCGGCCGCGAGGGACTCGGGTATGACCTTGACGAAGCGGGCGCCGGCCTTGTAGCCGGAATCCATGACGGCGTTCTCCTCGACCTTGGTTATGCAGGACGGGACGCCGATGACCATCCGGGGCTTGACGAACCAGCGGGTCGAGATGACCTTCTGCACGAAGTACTTGATCATCTTCTCGGTCATGTCGGGATCGGCGATGACGCCGTCGCGGAGCGGCCGCTTGGCGATGATGTCCCCGGGAGTCTTCCAGAGCATGCGCTTGGCCTCGGAGCCGACCGCGACGACCTTGTTGGTCCCGCGCTCGACCGCGACGACGGAGGGCTCGTTGACGACGATGCCCTTCCCCCTCACGTAGATGAGCGTATTGCAGGTGCCGAGGTCTATGCCGATGTCGAGTGAGAAGGAATCGAAGATGCTGCGAAACGCCATTGCGGACCTCCGGGCTTGACTTATAGCTTCTCTGAGAGCTTCTGCCGGGACGCGGCGTGCATCGGGTCTAGCGATACCGCCTTTCGCCATTCGGCGCGGGCCTTGATCGTGTCTCCCCTGGCCTGGTAGACCAGTCCCAGGCGGTAATGGGCCTCGGGCGAGGCCGGATCCTTCGCGAGGATGAGGGAGTACTGCTCCTCGGCCTTCGCGAGATCGCTCCGACCGCCGTATATGTCGCCGAGCATGAACCGGCTGTTCTCCTTGGCCAGGTCGTCCGTCCCCCTCGCCAGGACCTCGAGGAGGAGGGCCTCGGCCTTCACGGACTCTCCCGCGTCGACGTAGGCCTTCGCGGCTGAGATGAGGAGGAGATCGGCCCGGCTCTTCTCCATGGCCGCCTCGAAGTTCCTGATCGCGTCGGCCTTGTCCCCGAGCGCGACGTAGGCGAGCGCGAGGTATTCCCTGATGTCCGCGGCCGAGTAGCCCGAGCCGAGGGCCTGCTCCAGGTACTTCACCGATTCGTCGTAATAGGAGTCCCCTTTATCGTAGTACGCCTTCCCGAGGACGTACTCGATTTGGGCCCTCGGCAGCCGCGCTCCCGTGGCGAGGGCCTTTCGGAGCGATGCGATCGTCTCGTCGATCAGCGCCGCCCTATCCTCGCCTTCGGGCAGGTCCATCCCTTTGTAGAACGAAGCCAGGCCCCGGAAGGTCAGGTAGAAGCCGTCGAGCGGCCTCGCCGCGAGCGAGGCGAGGCACTCGCTGCGGACCGCGTCCCATTTCTTCGCCTTCCAGTCCTCGACGATCCTCTGCTTGGAGATAGGTCGATTGGCCGCGAACCTGTCGAAGGCCCCCGATTTCGCCAGCCGGATGCCGATGCCGCCGAGCAGCGCCGCCGACGCGGCAAGGGCCAGGACGATCGCCGCCCGCTTGCGCCGGCGCTTCGCGAGGTAGCTTCCGGTGTAGTTTTCCAGGGTGCGGGAGAAGGATTCCATAGGTTTGAGGCGTCGCAGCCCCGGTCCCTTGTAGCACGAAAGAACGAAGCGCGTCAATGAACGGCTCCGCGGTAAGGGACCGGGACGGGACTCGACGGGGAGAAAAAAAGGGCGGGCCTGTAAGCCGGGTTCTGTACCCCTTTCGGGGCCGCCGCCATCCATCTCGTCCGGCGGTCTCCCGCCGGATCCGCGCGGCCAACCCATGGATTCCGTCTCGGCCTTCGGCCTCGACGCGGCAGTCGCCCTCACGGGCGGATGCTCGCGCCAAAACCTAGGACCAAGGCGAGAGCGAGCTGCTCTCCATTGCTCGGCCTTGCTCGCAGCGAGGCTTGCCGTGCCGCCGTCGTTGCCGACGGCGCGGTGGGCCCTTACCCCGCCTTTTCACCCTTACCCGCGGCCGTGGCCCCGGGCGGTATGTTCTCTGTGGCGCTATCTGTCCCCCGCGAAGGCCCTCGCGCCCTGGGGCGCTCGGGTCTCCGCGAAAGCCCGGGAGTTACCCGGCGCTGCGCTCTCGTGAGCCCGGACTTTCCTCCGCGAGCCGCCCTGAGGCGGTCCGCGACGGCGGCGCGGCCCGCCCGAAATTACTCCTCGGAATCCTCCATGGACGACTCCTTGTCCCCTTCGTCGGAATCCTCGTCGAAGCCGTCGTCCTCCCCCTCCTCGGAATAATCCTCGAGGTCGGAGAGCGAGCCGGACTCTATATCCGCGAACAGCTGCTCGGTCTGCTCCTCGGTCTCCTGGTAGTACAGGACGCGGGAGCAGTAGGGGCAGAAGATGATGCGGTTCCCGGAACGCACCTCGTTCACGAATTGCGCGGGAAGGATCATATAGCATCCGGTGCAGACGTAGCCCTTCACGGGGACGATGCCGAGACCCTGCTTGGACCGGATAATCCGCTCGAACTTGAAGAGGACGTCCTTGTCGATGCCGCCCGAGGCCTTGTCCTCGCTCGTCTTGAGCCCCCCGATCTCGGCGAGCTTCTGCTCCTTCTCGCCGTTGATCTTGGCGCTCTTCTCGGTGATCTCGCCCTCCTGGAGCTGGATCATGGACTCGTCCCGGCGAAGCGACTCCTCGATCTCGGCGAGCGAGCGCTCCTCGCGCTGAAGGTCCTTGCGGATCCCGTGCTCGCGGTCGGTGGCGTCGCGGATCTCCTTGTTGAGCGCCTCGTATTCGCGCTGGGTAGAGATGGAGTCCATCTGCTTCTCCGCCGCTTCCCGCGAGCCCTCGGCCTCCGCGAGCTGCTGCCTGAGCTCGCGGACCTTGGTCTCCGACGCCTGGAAGGCCTCGTTCTTCTCGAGGTAGGACTTCTTCACGCGCGACAGCAGCTCCATCTGCGCGTCGAGCGCCTTGGGGATCTCCTCGACCTCGCGCTCGATCCCGACGCGCTTGGTGAGGATGTCCTGGTATTCCCTGAGACGCTCGAAAACCTCTTCCATCAGCATAGGGCACCTCTCGATAAAAGATCGCGATTCCGTGGAGCCGGGAAGGGACTAGCCCGCTTCGGCTCTCGGCTAATGGTCCATGTAGTCGCGCAGCTTCTGGCTGCGCTTGAAATGGCGCAGCTTCTTGAGCGCCTTGGCCTCGATCTGCCGTATCCGCTCCCGGGTGACGTTGAAGTAGAGGCCGACCTCCTCGAGGGTGAGGGAGTAGCCGTCGTCGAGCCCGAAGCGCATGCGGAGGACTTCCTGCTCGCGCGGGGGCAGGGTCGACAGCACCGCCCGTATCTGCTCCTGGAGGAGCTTGTAGTCGGTCTGGACGGAGGGGTTCTCAACCTCCTTGTCCTCGATGAAGTCGCCGAGGAGGGAATCCTCGTCCTCGCCGATCGGCGTCTCGAGGGAGATAGGCTCTCTCGCGACGTTCTTGACGCTCTTGACCCGGGTGACGGGCCAGCCGAGCTGCTCGGCGATTTCCTCGTCGGTCGGCTCGCGCCCCAGCTTCTGCATCAGCTGGCGGGACTCGCGGACGACCTTGTTTATCTGCTCGATCATGTGCACGGGGACGCGGATGGTCCTCGCCTGGTCCGAGATCGACCGGGTGATCGCCTGCCTGATCCACCAGGTCGCGTAGGTCGAGAACTTGTACCCCTTCCGGTACTCGAACTTCTCGACGGCCTTGATGAGGCCGATATTGCCTTCCTGCACAAGGTCGAAGAAGTGGAGTCCCCGGTTGGTGTATTTCTTGGCGATGGAGACCACGAGGCGGAGGTTCGCCTTGATGAGGCGGTCCTTCGCGTTCTTCATCATTATGCGTCCGCGATTGATCTCCTTGGCCATCGCGATGATGGAGTCGGCGTCGGACTCGAACATGGTCTCGAGCTCGCGCATCTTCTTCTCGGTGACCTGGATCTGGCGGATCTTCTCCTTGATCTCGTCGGAAGACAGCCCGAGATCCTCCTCTATCGTCTCGCGCTTCTCCTTGACGGTGAGGCTGCGGCCGAGGGTGCGCAGCTCGCGCATGTTCGAAATGCGCAATATGCGCTCGATCCTCTCCTGCTCCTTGCGGTATTTGCGGATCTTCTTCGCCGAAAGTGTGAACTTCTCGGAGAAGGAGTTGATCTCCTCCGGATGTATCTCCGCTTCCTTGAGGCGGGCGAGGAGGGCCTCGCGCTCGGTCGCGAGCTCCGCGTCCCCGAATATGTCGCCGCCGCGGGAGAGGATGCGGCGCTTGTGCTCGACGTACTCCCTGAGGGCGGCGAGGCAGTCGCGGATGATGTCCCGATAGAACTGGTTGAGGCGCCGGCGCTCCGCGATCTTCTCGGTGTTCTCCTTGCGCTGGAGGGAGGAGTCCTTGGCCTCGCGGCGCGTCGCCTTGATCCCGATCTGGAAGAATTCCGGGATGAGGACGCCCGAGCGCTTGATGATGCCCTTTATTATGTTCTCGCCCTCCTCCATGGACTTGGAGAGCTCGACCTCCTGCTCCGCGGTGAGGAGGTTCTCCTTGCCGATCTCGCGGAGATAGAGGCGGATGGGATCGTCGACGGAGGATTCCTTGTCGTTGTAGACGAGGCGCTTCTTCTCCGCCTCGGCCTCCTTGATCGCGACCTCGTCCTCGACCTGGATATCCTCCTCCTCGAGGCGGATATCGTTGGCCTCGAGGAGGGCGAGTATGCCGTCGATCTTGTCGGAGTTGAGGACGTGCTCGGGAAGGAAGTCCGAAAGCTCGTCGAAGCTGATGGATTTCTTGGTCTTGGCGTATTCGAGAAGCTTGGCGATCGCCGGGTCCAGCTCAAGGTCGTTCATTGCGCTCACCCTTCATAGCCTCCCATTCGGTATCCATACGCTTTTTCTCGTACAAAAGATCGTTGAGCGCGCCGGCTGCGGCGCCCGGGGCGGAGTCGCCGGCGTCGGCGATCCTCGACAGCAGCCGTTCCCGCCTCCGCTCGAGGCTGCGGCGCAGGACCTTCGCCTCGCCGTCGGACACGAAGCGCTCCGAATTCTCCGCGATCTCTCCGGAAGCCGACACTTCGCGGACGAAACGGCGCACCGACTCGTCCTCCACCCTCGCCAGGACGGACTCCACCCCCGTATCGTCGGCGCGGAAGCCCTCTTCAAGGGCGATGAAGATGTCGCGAGCCCGGAAATCGTCGAAGTCCTCGGCCTTGATCGCCGATCGGATTCCCGGGAAGCGATCGGCGTTCAGCGCTACCGCGGCCATGAACACGAGCTCGTCCGTCCGAGCGACGCGATCGACGGAGGAGCCCGCATTCCCCGGGGCCCTGCGCGACTCCCTGGAAACGCGGGACAGAGCTCCTCTCTTCGCGGCCTCGTAATCCGCTCGCATGGAAACGGGGTTGGCCCCGAACTCCCTGGACGCGAGATCCAGGAACGCGTACCGCTTGACTTCCGAGTCCAGCGCGTCGGCATAAGGGTACAGGAACGCCGACGCCCTCGCTTTGCCTTCAACCGTACCAGTATCGAAAAGCTCCTTGGCTCGCCGTACGAGAAAATCGCCTCCATTTATAGTGAAATCCCGCATCTTTTGCAATGTCCCCGTTCCCTCTTTTTCCAGAATTTCGGAGGCGTCCTTTCCCCCCGGCAGCTCCACGACGAGCGCGTCCAGCCCCGCGCCGGCCGCGATGGCGCAAGCGCGCTCGGCGGCCTTCTTCCCCGCCTCGTCCATGTCGAAGCAGAGGAGGAGCCGATCCGCCCAGCGCTTCAGCAGCCTCGCCTGACCGGCCGTGAAGGCCGTCCCGAGGGGAGCGACCGCCACGAGGATGCCCGCCGCGTGGAAGGACAGCGCATCCATGTATCCTTCGCAGATGAGCGCCTCGCCCTGCTTCCTTATTGTCGGCAGCGCCTTTTCGATCGCGAAGAGATTGTCCTGCTTTCGGAAGAGCTGAGTATCCGGGCTATTTATGTATTTCGGGCCCTCGCCCTCCAGGAGGCGGCCCCCGAAGGCGATCACTCTGCCTTTCGGATCGCTGATGGGAAAGATGAGCCTATCGGAGAATATAGGAAAATCGCGAGAGCTGCCGGCGAAGAGACCCGAGCGGGCCAGGAAGGCGGGCGAATATCCTTTCCCCGAAAGGAAATTATACATCCAGCGCCTGTCCCTCGGCGCATATCCGAGCTTGAACTCCCCGACGATCGAGTCGGGCATGCCGCGGGCTCGAAGGCGTTCCATCGCCCGAGAGCCGGAGGGGTTCTCGGTCAGGAGCCAGTGGAAAGTCCCCCGCAGGCGCTCGTACAGCTCGTAGAGGGCCTTTTTTTCCCGCTCTTCCTCGCTCGGGGCTTCCTCCTGCTCGAGGACGATCCCGGCCCTCTTCGCCAGCTCCTCCATCGCTTCCGGGAAGCTGAGCTTCTCGAGCTCCATGAGGAACTGGACCGGGGAGCCGCCCTTCTGGCATCCGAAGCAGTAGTAAAGACCCTTGTCCGGATCGACGTTGAAGGAAGGACTCTTCTCGGCGTGGAAGGGGCACAACCCGACCCACCTGCCGCCCTTCTTCGAGAGGCGGACGTGCTCGCCTATTACCGCGACTATGTCGGTCTTGTCCAGGATCTCCTGGACGAGGCGGTCGGGTATCCGCCCCATCAACCGACCTTCTTGATGAAGAGGGCGCGGGCGTCCAGGTGCTCTTCGAGGGTGGTCGAGAAGTGGTGCGTTCCGGCCTCGGGGTCGATGAGGCGGAAATACAGGAAACGGCTCCCCTCGGGGTAGAACGCGGCGCGCAATGAGGTCATCCCGGGGTTGGAGATGGGGCCCGGGGGAAGACCGCGATGCGCATAGGTGTTGTAGGGATCGTCGAGCTTGAGGTCGCGGTCGTAGATGACGTCGGGATGGGGCCTGTCGAGGCGCTCGGTGATGACATAGACGACCGTCGCGCAGGACTGGAGCGCCATCCGGATCTTGAGCCGGTTGTAGAAGACGCTCGCTATCAGCGGCGCCTCGTCGGGCGATTTGTACTCGCGCTCGACGATCGACGCGAGTATCAGGCGGTCGTGGAGCTCCTTCGGGGACAGGGCGGCCGATTCGGGAATCTCCGAAACGCGCGCGCGGAAGGCCCTGACCATGGTCCGCACGATGCTCTCGGCCGAGTAGCCCAAGGGAAGGAAGTAGGTATCGGGGAAGAGGTAGCCTTCGGCCGAGGGCGCCAGGATGCCGAGCTCCGCCAGGAGGGAAGAGGAAGTGGCGGCCTGGACGAAGGCGTCCTTGGCGACGACGCCCTGGCGATCGAGGAGGCTCGCGATCTGCGATAGCGTGTATCCCTCCGGCACCGTGACGCGGGACAGGGCCTGCTTCCCCGATGCGAGCTCGTCCAGGATCTGCCTGGCTCCCATCTCCGGTCCGACCCGGTAGGTGCCGGCCCGCAGCGAGGATCCGAGGCCTTCGGCCCGGGCGAGGAGCCTGAAGGCGAAGGCGGATCTGATGAAGCCTTTCCTCGCCAAGGCGGCGGCGACTGTCTGGGCGCTGTCGCCCTTCTCGACGGTGATGATACCCCCCCCGCCGATGCCCTCGGCCGGCGCCGCGGCGAGGGCGAGCGCCGCCGAGCCGAGGGCCGCGGCGAGCGCGAGGGCCGCCAGCGCGATGCCGAGGGTCCGTGCCATGATGCGGTGCGGCGCTCCTTTCATCCTGATCGGGCCTCCGTTTCGGGCTCAGCGGCCGTCGAGCTCGGCGAGGAGGGTCTCGGGCGACTCCATGTCCTCGATCGACAGCCGCTCGTAGAGATAGGCGCGGAGCGCCGCGTAGAGCTCGGCGGCGCCCCGCCCCAGCTCGCCCTCCCTGGCCTCGAGGAAGACGAAGAGCCCCAGCGCGGCCCGCAGATCCATGCGCGCGACGAAGTCGTCCAACGCTAGACCTCGATATCGAGGCCCTCGCGCGCGAGGAAGACCTCGATTCCCTTGCTTTCGAGGTGCTCGATGTACCACGAGGCGCTCTTGAACATCGACTCGACCTTAAGGTCGGCGTAGGAAGGTTCGTGATGGAAGAGCACGAGCCGCTTGATGCCCCAGGTCGCCGCGAAGTCCGATGCGAGGCTGAAGGAGGAGTGGCCCCAATTGTATTTCTCGATGGCCTCCCCCAGAGTGTACTGCGTATCGAGGACGAGAATGTCAGCGTCCTGGAAGTAGGCCTTGTTCTCCGGCGTCCGCCGGAAGTCCTCTTCGCGGAGCTCGGTATCGGTCGAGTAGATCGCGCGGATGCCTCCTTCCTCTATCGCGTAGCTGTAACAGCCCCCGGGGTGGTTCATCGCGCGATAGCTGACCTTTACTCCCCCCACGGAGACCGGCTCGCCGCCCAGGATCCGGAACTGCTTCCCCGCGGACATCACGTCCATCGTGATCGGGAAGTAGGGCGGCTTCATCTGGCCCTCCAGTATCGACTTGAAATCCGGCACCGGGCTGTAGAAGGTGATCGAGTAGCGCTGGTCGAAGGCGGGGCCGAAGAAAGGCAGGCCCTGGATATGGTCCCAATGGAAGTGCGAAAAGAAAAGATGGCATTCGGAAGGCCGCTTCGTCGCGAGGATCTCGTTGCCGAGCTCGCGGATCCCCGTGCCGGCGTCGAATATGAAGCGGCAACGCTCCTTGGTGAGCACCTCGACGCAGGCCGTATTGCCGCCGACGGTCGAGAAGAGGTAGTCCGGCAGGGACGCCAGGAAGAGCTCGCGGGCCTCCTGGCTCTCGATGTCCTTGGCCGCGATCCTCTGGACCGTCGAGGAGATCTTGCTCTTAACCCTCGAAGGCATGAGCGGGGTCGGCACCGAGCCCCGCACTCCCCAAAATCGTATCCTCATCAGAGCACTCCGGATCGGCGCCGTAGCTCAGGACGATGGTCCCGGCCCCGCGCCGCTCGAGCAGGCGTTCCTCGATGTATGAAGTCGACCGCGGCTCCCCCGAACCGATGCCGGGGCAGGCCCGGGCTTCCCTCAGCCACGACGCCTCGGATTCCACGATCGACGGCCAGAACGGATAGGTCGAGCACTGGACGGGTCGATCCTCGTAAACCTCGCATCCTCCGGCGCCCCAAAGCGCGCAATCGTTCGACCCGTCCTCCCGCCTGAGCTCCTTGAGGCTTAGGGCCATGCCGTTCCCCGCGTCGACTAGTCTACAATACTCATGAAAAAAGGACTTGAAATCAAGGCCGAGACGCGGCAAGAGCCGCTTCAGGTCCCCCCTCGTCAGGAATACGTAGCCCGGCTCTCCCCTGCAGCAGGCCGAGCAGCGCGTGCACGAGAAGCGGACTCCCTCGGCGAAGAACGCATCGACCATCATCGGCCCTCCCTGGCCGGCCATCCCCCGGCGAGAGGACGCGCCCGCGAAAAAAAACCCCCTCTCGGCGAGAAGGGGCGATGGGGAGAGAAGGATTTGAACCTTCGAAGGCGTAAGCCAACAGATTTACAGTCTGCCCCCTTTGACCACTCGGGAATCTCCCCAGGGGATCGAAGCGTCTTAGGCCGGCCCGAGCCATCTCCCGGAATCGAACCGAGGACCTCGAGATTACAAGTCACGCGCTCTACCGACTGAGCTAAGATGGCTTCGACGACGGCCGCCAATATATCCGCGGGCAGCTGCTTAGTCAATAGAGCCGGCTCCTTCATTTGAGCGGCGCATAGTAGCCGAGCTCGTCCTTCCCGCTCCTCTTGTAGAGGTAGGCCTCCACTCCGACGTCGAGGTAGCCCCTTCCGAAGCTCGTCTCGGCCTTCGAGACGAAGGAGAAGCGGTAGCGCCCGGTAGCCGACGACGATATCTCCGCCGCGAGGTCCCCCAGGCCCCGCGGCCTCGCCGCCGAGAAGACCTCGCCGCCGGTCCGCTGCGCGAGGTAGCGCAGCGCCTGGTCGGGCTCGGCGAGGACGACAGCGAAGAAGCGGATGCCGTTGTTGCGCATGAGCGCCGCCAGGTCGGACAGGGTCGCGCCGGTGAACGAGGCCGCGTCGACGGCGCCCGTGCCGAGGTAGACGATCGCGTCCCTGTTGCCGGAGGGCAACAGGCTGGTGGCCCCAAGGCGGAGCGCCAGGTCGAAGCGGCCCTGCCCCGAGGCCGGGGACAGGGCGACGCGGAGCGCGGCCTGGATATCTCCTTTCGATTGCAGGGCGGGAGAGGGGCCGGCGGTGACGAGGGAGGGGCCTTCGCGGTCTCCGCCGGCGAGCCTCCGGTAGATCTCGGTGAGGGCGGCGCGCTGGGATTCGCGGAGGGAGTCCATGTAGGCCGAGCGCTCGAGCACGAGGACCGAGCGCGATCCTGCGGCCTTGTCCCCCGACCCAAGGTACGCCGCGTCCGAGGCCGGCTCTATCGTCTCCTCGGTTCGGATGACGGCCTTCCCGCCCTCGTCCGCCTGGGTGGTCCTTCGGACGGTCTCGGTGAGATAGAAATTGCCCTCCTTGAGACCCACCACCGGCGAGCCGTCCCGGTCGCGGACGATGACGTCCAGGGAGACCTTGGGGAAGGCGCTCGAGTCCACGCTCTGAATTTCCACGTCGTAGCCCGACGCGAGCGAGGACGCGTCGGAGAGCACCGAGACGGTCGAGGCGTCCAAGTCGCAGACCACGAGATTGCCGTTGGAGTCGGGCGCCGCGCAGACGATGCGCGCCTTCTTGTCGGGCGCGCGGTACAGCTCGGTGACCGCCTCCGTATCGAGATCGATCGACGCTATCCGGTCGGTATCCGCGACGAGGAGGGAGCGCCCGCCGTTCCAGGAGGAGAGGCCCTCGGGCAGGTGGAGGGCGCCCTCCGCGAGGGCGCCGAGATAGTTGCCCGACTCGTCGAATTTGAATATCGACTTCGCGATCGAATCGGCCACGTAGACAATCCCGCCGGCCGCGTATATGCCCGTGGGGCTCTCGAATCCGGGGAAGCCCGGCTCCTGCGGCTTGGAGCCGAAGGAGAGGACGAAGGCTCCCTGGTCGTCGAACTTGCTCACCTTGGCGTTGCCGAAATCGACTACGTAGAGGTAGCCGTCCCCGTCCGTCGCGGCGTATTGGGGGCCGATGAGACCCTCCCCCGCCCTCCCCTTCTTGCCGAAGGTCTTGGAGCCGCCGTCCGGCGCGATGCGCGATACCCGATCGCCGTTGAACTCGGTCACGAAGAGGGTCCCGTCGGGCAGATAGGCGGCTCCGTAGGGCCGGTCGAAGCCGGCGAGGCCGCCCCTATCGCGGCGGCGCGCGACGCCCGAAGCGTCGAGGGTGACGAGCTCGTTGCTCCCGTGGGCCACGACGAGGACGGAGCCGTCGGGCCTGGGGATCACCGCCGACGGCCTGTCGAAGATCGTCTGCCGCCCGACCTTCCCCTCGAAGCGCTGGACCTCGACGAAGTCGTAACCCGAGGAGGGGGGGGCGATAGCCCTCGACCCGCGGATGGAATCCGCCTTGGCCTTGAGGAAGAGCGGCGCGTCCGGAGCGTCGAGGAGGGGCTCCCAGACTCGTAGCGCGGTCTCCTCGTAGCCGTTCTTGAGATAGGCTCGGCCGAGCCAATACTCGATGAGCGCCTCGCCGGGCGTGTAGGCGAGGGCCTTTTCGAAGAGGAGTATGGATTCGGCGTAGCGGCCGCGGTGGTAGGACTGGACGCCGAGGCGGAGCTGTTCGGCGGCCCCCGGCGATTCCATGACGGGATTGAATTGGGCCCACGCGGCGCCGGCGCGCGGCGAAAAGGCCAGAGCGAGCGCGAGGAGGGCCGGCATAGCTTTCCGCCATCGATTCATCTCTTCGTACCTCGCTCCCTTCCCGCGGCATCCGCGACGCCGGCCTCCCCGAGCCCGATGGCCCGGGCGTGCTCCCGGATCTCCTGCGCACCCGGCCTGCGGGCCAGGGCCCGATCGATGTTGCTCCTCGCCTCGTCGAAGAAGCCGAGCCTGAAGTAGGCCCAGGCCAGGGAATCGCGGTAGGCCGGGTTGTCGGGGACCTTGTCCACCGCCTTGCGGCAGTAGGTCAGGGCCCTCGCTCCGTCCTTCCCCTCGCAGGCGAGGATGTAGCCCATGCCGTTGAGCGCGTTGGCGTTCTCGGGATCCAGGTCCAAGGCCTTCCCGTACATGACCAGGGCCTCGTCGGACTTGCCCTGGGCCCAGGCAGAGTAGCCGAGGATGGAGTAGACCTGGACCGACTCCCCGCCCGTATCCCGGAGCCTGGCCAGCTCGTATTCGGCCAGTCTGTACCTGCCCGTCAGGATATAGACATAGGCGAGGGCCGTCCTGCATTGGAGCTCGCGGACGGGGTCGAGCCCCCCGGTGACGACCTGCTCGAGATAGAGCAGGGCGTCGTCCCATTCGCCGAGCCTCGCGTGGCAGATCCCGAAGAGGTAGGCCGTCTCGAAGCGGCTGTCTTCCTCCGGCTCGGCGCCGCGGAGGATCTCGAGCGCGCCGAGCCAATCGCGGGATGCGACCAATCGCGCAGCCGCGGAAATGGCCTCGGACATGGGCATATCCTAACGGAATTCCCGCCCGGAGAGGAAGCCCGAGGGAACTTGGGGCTGGACGAGGATCTGACTGACGGAGACTTTGCCCGAGCTCACGACGGAGTAGTCGCTGGCCGGGTCGGCCCGGGCGCCCGAGTCTTCGCCGGCGATGAAGCAATAATCGTAGCCGTCCGGGCCGGCGAAGGACTTGAGCTCGTTGCCGTAAACCCGCGCGCAGGGATGGGTCCACTCGGCCCCCTGCGAGTCAGTATCGGCGCTCGGCGCGTTGACGTTGACGAAGGCGCGGCCCGAGCATGCCGCGGCCAAGGCCTCCAGATTGTTGAGCACGAAGAGGGCGGCGGCGCCGTAGCGCAGGCGCTCGTCGCGGGAGGCGCAGGACACCGCGATTCCCGGAATGCCGCCGAGGGCGGCCTCCCTAGCCGCGGCGCAGGTGCCGGAGTAGACGATGTCGGTGCCCAGGTTGGGGCCGCGATTGATCCCCGATACGACGATCTCGGGCGCGAAGTCGACGGCCCCGAGCATGGCGAGGATGACGCAGTCGGCGGGAGTCCCCGAGCTCGTGTACGCCTTCTCCCCTATCTTGCGCAGCTTTTGCGCCGCGCCGAGCGTCAGCGCATGAGACACTCCGGAGCGCTCCCTGTCCGGCGCGATGACGAGGACGTCGTGCTTCCTTGAAAGGACCTCGGCGAGGGCCTGGAGACCTTCGGCCTCCAGGCCGTCGTCGTTGGTGACGAGTATCCTCATCGCGCTAGCCGACGACGCGCAATCCGCCGGCGAGCCTCGTCTCGTGGACGGCGGGGCGGAACCCGAATATGCGCTCGTAGTCCTCGAGCCTCTTGCGGTATTCCGGCAGGGCGGATTCGGACATGACCGAGACCGTGCAGCCTCCGAAGCCCTTCCCCGTGAGGCGCGAGCAGAGCACGCCGTCGATCTCGACCGCCCGCTTGGCCAGCCAATCGATCTCGGGACAGGACACCTCGTAGAGGTTCCGGAGCGAGGCGTGCGACTTGTTGACCGCGCGGCCGAAGGCGGCCGCGTCGCCCTTGATGAGGGCCTCCTCGGCCTCGGCTACCCGGGCGATCTCCTCGACGACGTGGAGGCAACGCCTGCGGACGCTTTCGGGGAGGCTGCCCATGAGCTCGTCGACTTCCTCCGGGCCGAACTCCCGAAGAGTCTTCTGCGATCCGCGGGCGAGCACGCCGAGGCATTTCATGCAATCCTCGGCGCGCTGCTTGAGCTCGCCGTCGACGTTGACCCGCGGGACCTTCGAATCCGTGAGCACGACGATATTGTTCCCGTCGAGGAAGGGCACGGCCCTGCGGCGATCGGTCCTGAGATCGACGATCGACACTGTCCCGCCCGCGGGGGCGGCTCCCGCCAGATGGTCGTATGAAGGGACGGGATGCCCGAGGAAATCGATCTCGGCCCTTCGCGCCAGCTCGGCGAGCTCCTCGCCCCTCTTGTTGAGGCCGAACAGCTCCTTGAACGCTAGCGCGGACGCGAGCCCGAGGGCCGCGGACGAGGCGAGGCCGAGGCCCACGGGTATATCCCCGGTGATCGTGAAATTCACCCCTCTGGGAGGCAAACCTTCTTTTACAAGGAGGTCCAGGACGCCTTTGGGATAGTTCGCCCAACGGTCCTCCCTTTTGAACTTCAGGTTCCCCACGCTCGTCCTCTTGCGCTCGCCCAGGTCGGCCGCGAAGAAGCGGAGCGAAGCGTCGCGTCGCAGGGAGATGGCCACCTGGATCTCGAAGGAAAGTGCCGCCGCGAGGACCAGCCCGTCCGAGGCCTCGGTATGCTCCCCGAGGAACTTCACCACGCCGGGCGCCGCAGCTATGATATCTGGCGCTACGTCATATTCGGCCCGGTGAAGCGCTGCGATGTCCTTCATTAATACCTCATCGAGGAGGCGGGAGCTCCCTCGGCTCGCGAGGCCCCCGCGCTTTCCAATTTATTGGCGCCATAATACAACGAAACGGGATGTCGTTCAATAAAAATCAGTTACCGCCGATCGGCTCTTTTGACATTTGCGTGCATTGGCTGTAGAATAGTCCCATGCTTGGGTCCAGCAACCTGGCTTCGCTCCTGACGATCGCCCTCGCCACGGCGCTCATCGCAGTCTCCTGCGCGGCCGCGCCCAAGCCGGCGGTCGAGCCCGGCGTCGAGCCGAAGGCAGCTGTCGCGCCGGCGCCCGAGAAGGCGCCGGACGCGGGCCCGGCCCCGGCGAGTCCGGCCTTCGATCCGAGCGCGGTCACGAAGGCGGTAAAGGACGCGACCTTCGTCGACGTGCGCTCCTTCATCGACTCCCTCAATCAGATCATCCGTCGCCAGGACTACGACGCGTGGCTCTCCAACCTTACCGAGGACTACATCGGGCACTATTCGGATCCCGCCATCCTGAAGCAATACTCTGAGTATCCGATAATCAAGGGAAAGGGCATAAAGTTACAGACCCTCAGGGATTATTTCGTCAATGTCGTGTATCCCTCCCGGCAGAACGATAAAGTAGACGACATCGAGTTCGTCGGGGAGAATCTGATCAAGGCTATTACCGTGAGCCCCAAGGGCGACCGGAATATATTGTACATGCTGGAGAAGCATGGCGAGACCTGGAAGATAGGAATCGGGAGGTAATGATGAAATATGCAATCCGCGCGGCCGCCACGGCGGCGATCTCGCTCGCGTTGACGATAGGCGCGGCGGCGCAAGCCACCACAGCGACTGCCCAGCCGAAAAGCGGCGAGAAGACGGTGGAAGAGGCCTACCTGCAGGAATCGGCCGAAGCGCAGATGGTGCACGATCTGGCTCGCGGCGACGATCTGGAGGGGAAGCAGCTCGCGCTGGATCTGGCGACTCGGGCCTCGGACGCGGGCAGGAACAGCGAGGAGGTCCGCAATTCCCTGCAATACCTCGCGCTGGAGAACAGCGAGGTGGTAGCGCGGTCGGCCGGAGTCGGCCCGGTCACGAACAATTTCCCGAACATTCGCCGCCAGGCCTGCATCCTCCTCGGCAACTTCCCCTCGGCCGATACCAAGGATACGCTGGTCGCTGTGCTTCGCAACACCAGGAGCGAGGATCCAATGGTCCTCGCCGAGGCTATACGGTCCCTCGGCAAGATCGGGATCAACGACAACGACGAAGTGGTGCGGGCGATAGCGGATTCGGTGAGCCACTTCGACAACGTCGGGATGTCCGAGGACAGGTTGGCGGTCTATACCATCTTCGCGATCTCCGACCTAGCGAAGAAGAGCCCGGGCATCAGCGATTGGAGCCTCGTGACGAGCACAATGCAGAAGTTCACCAAGGGAAGCTACATCAGGAAAGTCCAGGAGCTGGCCAGGGACACGATAAAGGACCTGTCCGCCTACGAGGCGAAAAGCTCGGGATCGAAGTAAGCTTCGCCGGGGCCCGGCTCGGGCCCCGGCGAAGCGTTTGATAGGGCTGCCGGAAGTCAGTACTATATATATAGGAGGCTGATATGGACACGAGCAGCGTCGGTTCCGCAGGCGATTACGTCGTCGCGCCGCCCCCCCTTCCTTCTGTTCCCAGGGAGCCGGAGGAGCAGGCGCCCGAAACGGCGCAGGCCCCAGAGCCCGCCGAGGATGCGGGGAAGAGCATCGATCTATTCGCCTGAATATTCCGGCTTTTCCGCTTGGCGCTTATTGCCTCCGGTTCCGATCGGCAGACAGTCTTCGCACCAAGATGAAGCGTTGTCATATGGTCGGCGCCGTTCCTCCGTCCAGGGGGATCGTGCAGGCAGTGAGATAGGAAGCGGCATCTGAAGCCAGGAAGACGACCATTCGCGCGACTTCCTCCGGCTTGGCGAAGCGGCCCAAGGGGATGCCGGCCAAGGCTCGGCGACCGGCTTCTTCGACGCTTATGCCTTTCGAGCGGGCCTCGACAGCCAAGCCTTCCTCCGTCCGAGTCGTCAGGCTGCGGCCCGGATTGATCGCCACGACGCGCAGACCGCGGGGGGCGTAAGCCACCGCCAGTCCCGCGGTCACCAGCATCAGCGCGGCGTTGGCCGCGCCGCCGGCGATATGGGAAGGCGAGGCGGTCTTGCCTCCCGAGCCGATGATATTGACGATGACCCCTCGAGCCCGCGAGGCCATGCCCTTGATCGCGGCGTCGATGGCATTCACGTAGGTGAAGTACTTCGCGTCCATGGCCAGCCTGTAGGCGCTCGGGGAGAGCTCCTCGGGGCTGCAGCGCCTGGCAGCGCCCGCCGAGTTCACCAGGACCTCCGTCGGTCCGAAACGCTCTTCCGCGGCGGCGATCGACCCGGCTGCCGCGGCCGGGTCGGCGAGGTCGGCGGCGTGGAACATGAGGCGATCCCCGCTTCGGGAAAGCTCGGCGCAGGCTCTCTTCAGACGGTCCGCGTCCCGCCCGACGAGGGCGACGCGGCAGCCTTCCTCGAGGAAGAGCCGGGCGCAGGCCAAGCCGAGGCCCCGGCTGCCGCCGGTGACGACGACGGCCCGCCCGGAAAGGTTCAATTGCATCTTTGCCTACGAATACTGAGCGATACCCGATTCGAACGGGCGACCTTCGGCTTCGGAGGCCGACGCTCTATCCATCTGAGCTAATCGCTCGGTCGCAGGCTACACTAGTACGCCCCTTCGACGCTGTCAAGCTGGACCTATCTCCTTCCTTGACTTCCCGGCGAGGCGCAGGCGATCATCCACCCGGCATGGAACCCATCATTCTCGCCTCGAGCTCCCCGAGGCGGCGAGAGCTCCTGGAAAGCGCGGGCATTCCCTTCGAGCCCTTCGCGCCCGAGATCGACGAAGCCTGCTGCGACGGGCTTCCTCCCTCCGACAGGGTGATCGCCCTCGCGAGACTGAAGGCTCTCGCGGCCGGATCCGCCTTCCCTTCTCCCCTCCGCTTCGCGCTCGCGGCCGACACCATGGTCTGTCTTCCGAGTCCGGACGCGGATTTCGGGGAATTGGCGCTGGGCAAGCCCGAGGACGCCGAGGACGCGCGCCGGATGCTGCGCCTGGTCGCCGGCCGGACCCATGCCGTCCGCACGGGGATTGCCCTCCTCGACCGGTCGGGGGGATCGATCAGGATTTCGCGATCCGATTCCTCGGTGGCCTTCGCGCAGATGAGCGAGGGCGAGATCGAATCCTATATCGACTCCGGCGAGTGGGAAGGCGTCGCAGGGGCCTATCGCATCCAAGGGCTCGCGGCCCGCTTCATCGAGCGCATCGAGGGCTCTTGGACCGGGGTCGTGGGCTTGCCAATGCGGGAGCTTTATGTCATCCTCCTCGATGCGGGAATCCGCCTCCCCTCCTCCGCGAGCTAGTTTCGATCGGGAGGGGATGAAGGCGCCGGGTTTGCCGGCGCCGACCGGCGCGAAAGCGCCGGCATCCTCCGTCGGCCCCAGCGGGGCCGGCGAGAATCAGAGACGGAGGTCGGGCCATGTCGCCCGGCCGCGGGAGGAACTCTTGGCAGTCGTTACAATGAAGAATCTGCTCGAGTCGGGCGTCCACTTCGGGCACCAGGTCAAGCGCTGGGATCCTCGGATGAAGAAATACATCTTCGCCGAGCGGAACGGCATCCACATCATCGATCTCCAGAAGACCATCCAAGCCATCAAAGAAGCCTACGACGCCGTCCAGAAGACGGTCGGGACCGGCAAGAGCGTGCTCTTCGTCGGAACCAAGAAGCAGGCGCAGACGGCGATCCAGAAAGAGGCGGAGCGCTGCGAGCAGTTCTACGTGAACAACCGCTGGCTGGGCGGCATGCTGACGAATTTCTCGACCATCAAGAAGTCCATCCAGCGGCTGAAGAAGATCGAGAAGATGGAAGTCGACGGCACCTTCGAGAGCCTGACGAAGAAAGAGATCGCGAGCCTCCAGAAGGAGAAGACCAAGCTCGAGAAGAATCTCGGCGGGATCAAGGAGATGAAGGACCTGCCCGGCGCGATCTTCGTGATCGACACGCGCAAGGAAGCCATCGCCGTGGCCGAGGCCCAGAAGCTCGGCATCCCGATCGTCGCGGTGGTCGACACGAATTGCAATCCCGAGGGCATAACCTATCCCATCCCCGGGAACGACGACGCGATCCGATCCATCAGTCTCTTCACGCAGATCATCGCGAACGCGGTCGTCGAGGCCGGCGCCGCCGAGGGCCTGAAGATCATCGAGAACCTCTCCGGCGAAGAGACCGAGGAAGTCAAGACCGACGCCGCGCCTTCGGCGGAGGACGACGAGGTCGAGATCGACCCGGCGACCTACGCCGCGGCCGACAAGCCCAAGGCCGAGGAGCCGGCCGCCGAAGAGCCGGCCCCGATAATCGACGACGACAGGCTCTACGAGGCCAAGTGATCGCATAGGCGCGAACATATACAGGAGACGCATGTGGACATCAAGGCTAGCGACATAAAGGACCTGCGCGAGAAGACCGGCGCGGGCATGATGGACTGCAAGAAGGCCCTGGTCGAGGCCGGGGGCGATTTCGCCGGCGCCGAGAAGATCCTGCGCGAGTGGGGCATGGCGGGGGTGGAGAAGCGCTCGGGCAGGGCGACGAACGAAGGCAGAATCTTCGTCAAGGAGGCTCCGGGCAAGATCTCCATCGTCGAGATCGCCTGCGAGACCGACTTCGTCTGCCGCAACAAGGACTTCATCGACGCGGGCAACAGGGTGGTCGGCGTAGCCTCCGCGAAGGGCTACGACAAGCCCGAGGCCGAGCTCGAGGCGATGGTCAAGGATGTCGCCGCCGTGATAAAGGAGAACATCGGACTGAAGCGGGTGAGGCTCGCGACGGCCGGCCCCGGCGAGTACCTGCATGCCTATATCCACGGCGAGGGCTCGCTGGCCGTCGTCGTGAAGGCCAGGTCGGACAGTCAGGATGCCTTCTCGAACGATTCGGTCAAGGCTTTCGTCCACGATATCGCGCTCCATATAGCGGCCTTCAATCCGATGTTCCTCGATCAGACCAAGCCCTCGCCGGCTTGGATCGAGGAGCAGAAGGAAATATTCCGTAAGCAGGTCGAGCTCGACGAGAAGATGAAAGGGAAGCCCGACAAGGTCATCCAGGGGATCTTGGCCGGAAAGCTCAAGAAGCTAATGTCCGAGGTTTCCCTCCTCGACCAGGGTTTCGTGAAGGAAGAGAAGACGCCCGTCGCGCAGGCCATGGCCTCGGTCGCCAAAGAGGCCGGCGTCAAGCTGGAAATCGCGGATTTCGTGTACATGAAAGTGGGAGAGGCTTAATCGGAAAGCCGAGAACGGGGAACCAGAGGGGGCTCTATGGATTCCGCAAGGAACGTCTGCGAAGAGAAGATGAAGAAGGCCGTTTCCGCCCTCAAGGACGAGTTCAACGGCGTGAGGACGGGGCGAGCCTCGCCTTCGCTCCTCGATCGGATCCGCGTGGACTACTATGGCCAGAAGACTCCGCTCGCCCAGGTCTCGACGGTCTCCGTCCCCGAGGCGCGGCTCATCGTCATCCAGCCCTGGGACCGCGCCCTCATCGGAGAGATCGAGAAGGCCATACAGAAGTCCGAGCTCTCGCTCAATCCCTCCAACGACGGGAAGGTAATCCGGATAGCCATTCCGCCCCTGACCGAGGAGCGCCGCAAGGAGCTCGCGAAGACCGCCAAGGGCATGGCCGAGCAGGCGCGCGTGTCGATCCGGAACATCCGGCGCGACGGCCTCGAGGACCTGAAGAAGCAGCTGGCCGCCGGAGGCGTAGCCGAGGACGCGATAAAGAAGGCGGAGGACGAGCTCCAGAAGCTCACCGACTCCTTCATCGCCCAGGTCGGCAAGACCCTCGAGGAAAAAGAAAAAGAGATACTGGAAGTCTAGGACCTCGAGCCACGACCATGTCCGGCGCATCGAAGGCGAGCCAGGTTCCCGCTCATGTCGGCCTGATCATGGACGGAAACGGGCGGTGGGCGAGATCCCGCGGCCTGCCTCGGACGGAGGGGCACCGCGAGGGCCTGAAGACCGCCAAGGTCATCGTCAAGGCGGCCGAGGACCTCGGGATCAGGTTCCTGTCGCTCTACGTCTTCTCCACCGAGAATTGGAAGCGGGCCGCCGACGAGGTCGGCTTCCTGATGACCCTCATCAAACAGCATCTGGCCGCGGAGCTCGATTTCTACCGCGCGAACGGCGTCCGGGTGCTGCATTCGGGCGACCCCGAAGGCCTGCCGAAGGACATCCTGCGGGAGATACGCGAAGTCGAGGCCGAGACCGCCTCCTTCGAGAGGATGACCGTCAACCTCGCGATCAACTACGGAGGGCGCGACGAGATCGTGCGCGCCGTCCGGCGCCTGGCCTCGAGCGGCCTCGCCCCGAGCGAGGAGACGCTTCGCGGCGCGATGGACCATCCCGAGCTGCCCTACCCCGACCTCATCATACGCACGAGCGACGAAAAGCGCATGTCGAACTTCCTCGTCTGGGAATCCGCCTATTCCGAGCTCTGGTTCAGCGAGAAGTATTGGCCCGACTTCGGTCCGGAAGATCTCGCGAAGGCCGTCGACTCCTACATGGGCCGCGAGCGCCGATACGGCGGCGTCTCGTGAGCAACCTCCTCCAGCGCCTCCTGTTGTTCTTCCTCGGGACGCCCCTGGTCGTGGCGCTGATCGTCCTCCTCCCCCAGTTCAAGCACGTCGCCGCCGTCCTCCTCATCCTCGTCTTCACGGGGGGCTGCGCCCTCGAGCTCTCGCGTTTCTTCAAGGCCAGGAACATCGCCGCCAGCCCCGCCTTCCTCATCGTCCTGGGCGCCGGGCTGCCGGCAAGCGCCTACGTGGGCGGCCTCTTGGGAGGCGACTGCGCTCTGTCGGGCGCCTGCCTGGCCTTGGTCCTGGCGACCGGGGCGGCCCTGATGGCGGCTTTCGCCAGATTGGCCTTCGTCGACGCCCGGGAGATCCCGGACGCTCTGCCGCGGGCGAACGCCTTCGCCTTCGCCGCCGTCTATCCGGGCATCCTCGGGGCCTTCGTCGTCCTCATAGCCTCGGAGCCGCGATACGCGACCCAATCCCTCCTCACCTTCTGCATCCTGGCCTTCAGCAACGACAGCCTCGCCTGGCTCGTCGGGATGACCCTCGGCCGCCGGCGCGGCATCGTGGCGGTCTCGCCCAACAAGAGCGCCGCCGGGTTCATCGGCGGAGTCTGCGGATCCGTCGGCACCTCCATCGGCTGCGCCGCCCTCTTCCCGAGGGCCATGACCGGCGCGCAGTGGGCGATCCCCGTCTTCGGGCTGGCGGTGGGAATCGCGGTGATAGTGGGGGACCTGTTCGAAAGCTCGCTCAAGCGCTCGGCGGGCATCAAGGACTCCGGGAGCGCCGTCCCCGGGCGCGGCGGCTTCCTCGACTCCTTCGACAGCCTCCTTTTCGCCGCGCCGGTCTTCTACGGCCTCTCCCTCCTCCTGGGGTACTTCCGCTGAAAACCGCGCGCAGGCGGGTCATCGTCGTGGGGGCGACCGGATCGATCGGGCGACAGGCCCTGGACGTCATCGAATCCCGGCCCGACCTCTTCGAGGCCGCGGGGCTCTCCGCGCATCGGGACGAGGCCGGCCTCCTGGCGGCCGCCGCGCGCCATCCCCGCGCGGCGCTCTGTCTGAGCGGAGCCTCCTCGCCCTCCGGGGGCATTAACCTCGTCGGGCCCTCCGGACTCGACGAGCTCGTCGCGGGCCTCGAGGCGGACATCGTCGTGAACGGGGCCTCGGGCTCCGGCGGGCTCCGACCTTCGCTCGCGGCCGTCTCGAGCGGCAAGGACCTCGCGCTCGCGAACAAGGAAAGCGTGGTCATGGCCTGGTCCCTCCTCGAGTCGAAGGCGCGCTCCCGGGGCTCCCGGATCCTGCCGGTCGACTCGGAGCACGCGGCCCTCTTCCAGCTTCTTGCCGCGATCGGCGGCGACGCGAGCCGGCTCTCGCGAAGGGTCGAGGAGCTCGTGATCACGGCCTCGGGCGGCGCCTTCCGCGACAGGCCCCTCGGCGAGCTTTCCTCGGTCACTCCGGACGAGGCGGCTTCGCACCCGAATTGGACCATGGGCCGGAAGATAACCATCGACTCGGCGACCATGGCGAACAAGGGTCTCGAAGTGATAGAAGCCTCGCGCCTCTTCGGCTTCGAGCCGGGCTGCGTCCGCGTGCTCATCCACCCGCAGAGCCTCGTGCACGCCCTCGTGCGGACGCGCGACGGCAGTCTCTATGCCCAGCTCTCCTCGCCGGATATGCGCGTGCCCATCCAGAACGCCCTCACCTGGCCCGAGTGCCTGCCCTGTCCCTTCGGGCGCCTCGAGCTCGCCGGCCGCATCCTGGAGTTCCGAGAGCCCGACCCGGGGCGATATCCCGTCCTGGGGCTCGCCTACGAGGCCCTGGCGGCGGGAGACGGAGCGGCTATCGCCTACAACGCCGCCGACGAGGTCGGGGTGGCCGCCTTCGAGGCGGGCCGCGCGGGCTTCAACGACATCCCGCGCGTCGTCGAGCGGACCCTGGACGCGGCTTGGCCTTCCCGCGCGCTCGACCTCGAGAGTATATTCGAGATCGACGGCAAGGCTCGCGAGAAGGCGGATGCCGTCGTCAGGGAGCTGGAATGCTTATCGTAACGATAGTCCTCGGTCTCGTAGGCCTCGGCATAGTGATCATCGTCCACGAGCTGGGGCACTTCGTCGCCGCGCGCTCCATGGGAGTGGAAGTGGAGGCCTTCTCGGTCGGTTGGGGGCCGCGCCTCGCCGGCTTCAAGCGGGGCGGGACCGAATGGCGATTCTCGGTCTTCCCCATCGGGGGATACTGCAAGATGAAGGGCGAGGAATCCTTCCGCAAGGCCCTCGAGGACAAGGCGTCCGAGCTGCCCCGGGAGAGCGGGACCTACTATGGCGCCCCTCCCTGGCGGCGAGTCGTCATCGCCGTCTCGGGGCCCCTCGCCAACGTCGTCCTGGCCCTCCTCATCTTCGTGGCCGCGTCGACGATCGCCTACAGCTCGCCGACCTACCCCAACCGCATCGTGCTCCTGAGCGAGTACGACCTGGGCGCGCCGCGCCTCGACAGCTACCCCGCGGACAGGGCGGGTCTGAAGACAGGCGACCGCATCGTCGCCGCCGACGGCCACAGCATAGGCGACTTCAGCGACCTCCTCGAGAAGGTCACCCTCTCGGCCAACAGGCCGATCGCCCTCAAGGTGGAGAGGGACGGCATCGTCTACGACAAGACCGTCACGCCGATGATCGACAGGAACACGGGGGCCGGTCTCATAGGCGTGTCCTACTGGGCCGAGCCGATCGTCGGGGAAGTGGTCGCGGGAAGCGCGGCCAGGATAGCCGGCATAGCGCCCGGCGACCGCGTGGTCTCGATCGACGGCAAGGCCGTCCGACATGCGGTCGAGGCCCTCTCCTACCTCAATTCCTCCAAGCCCGAGCGTACCAGGATCGGGATCGAGCGCGACGGAAGGACCTTCGAGCTCGACGTCGTCCTGAATTGGACGGCCCAGGGCAGCTCGAACCTCGGCCTGAACTTCAAGACGGGGACCCATATCGTGCGGGCCGCCTCGAGCCTGGGGGGGGCGGTCGAAGCCGGGGCCCTGCAGACCTGGACCACCTTTCGAGCCACCCTCAAGGGGCTCGGCAGCCTATTCCAGGGAGTGAATCTCCTCAAGGCGCTGTCGGGACCCGCGAGGATCACCTACATGGTGGGGCAGTCGGCCACCGAGGGCATCCAGCGCTCCGCGTCGGGAGGGCTGGCGCTGCCGCTCAATTTCCTGGCCTTCCTCTCGATCGGGCTCTTCATCATGAATCTCCTTCCCATTCCCGCCCTCGACGGGGGCCAGATCCTCATGTTCGTCGTCGAGGGTCTGCGCAAGCGGGCGCTCCGCCCGATCACGATCTACCGCTATCAATTCGTCGGCGCGACCTTCATCCTGGCGATCTTCGTGGTGGCTACCGTCGGCGACCTTCTATTCTTCGCGGCCAAGTGAGGGAGAGGACCATGAGGATAGTGACCTGCATGTGCGAGACGACCTTCGACGCGGACATCCCGGAGGAAATCGACCTCGACTCGAGTCCCGGAGTCCTCGGCGAGATCTTGGCCGGCGATTTCCTGGCCGTCTCCTGCCCGAGCTGCGGCGCACGGCTCAAGCCCGAGCTGCGAGTGCGCCTGACCTCGAAGAAACGGGGGATGGACATCGTCGCCCTGCCCGAGCTCGAGAGGATATCCCTGTATAGAGGCGCCGTAGACTTGCCCAAGGGCGCGGAGGCGCTGGTCGGGTATCCCGAGCTCTTCGAGCGGGCCAGGATACTCGAGGACGGCCTGGATCCCGGCGCGATAGAGATAATCAAGTATTGGCTCGTGCAGAAAGCCGAGGAACAGGCGCCGGAGGCGGATATTCGGGCCGCCTTCGCGGGCAAGAAGGGAGATCGGCTCAGCTTTCAGCTGTCGGGGCTCCGGGAGGGCGAGCTGGCCGTGCTGCCCGTCGACCAGGGCACCTACGACAAGACCATCGCCGAGAAGGCCCGCAGCTCGCGCGAGGCTCCTCTGGCCAGAGTCCTCAAGGGACCCTACCGCTCGATCAGGATTCTCGAGGCGGACGCGGAGGACTAATCGTGGCCGGGATTGGCGTGGACCTTGTCGATGGCCGCGCCGACCGCCACCTTGACTTCCGAGGCGTAGCCGCCCTCGTCCATGGCCTGGGCGTACATCGTGCCCAGGAGCGATACTCTGTAGACGGGCCGCAGGGAGTTCAGCGCGAAGGCGGCCATATCGAGCACGCAGTCCTGGCAGAGGCAGATGCTCGGGTCCCCCCGCTCCGCGAGGGCGCGCTCGAGCTCGTCGGTAACCATGCGCTCCGCCTCGTTTACGAGGACGCCGAAGTCGTAGTCGTCGCGAATTGCCATCGTCGGCCTCCATGATGTGCCGCCCTCGAATATAGCCGCTATCCCATCCTTTTTTCAATCGACTCGAAGCGCGTATACTTCGGGATGAAGGCGATCTCGATCTTCCCGACCGGACCGTTGCGCTGCTTTGCGATGATGAGCTCGGTCTCGACGACTTCCGAGCGTTCCTCGCGCGTCTTGTTGGCCTCGCGGTCGCGATGGAGGAAGAGTATGAGGTCGGCGTCCTGCTCTATCGACCCCGACTCGCGGAGATCCGCCAGGTTCGGCTGCTTGCCCTCGGCCTCGCGTTTGAGCTGGGAAAGGGCTACGACGGGAATGCGCAGCTCCCGCGCCAGGGACTTCAGCGAGCGCGAGATGCTCGCTATCTGCTCCCAGCGGGGCAGGTCGGCGTTCTCGTGGGTGATGAGGGTGAGATAGTCCACGAAGATGATCTTCACGCCCCGCTCGGCCTGCAGGCGCCTCGCCATGGTCCTGAGATCGAGGAGCTTGATGTTGGGCATGTCGATTATATAGAGGGGGGCCTCGTAGATCCGGCCCGCCGCCTCCATCAGGGCATTGAAATCGGAGGGCTTGATGAGGCCCGAGCGGATCTTCTCGCTGGCTATCCGCGCTTCGCTCGCGATCAGGCGCTGCATTATCGCCATGTCCGCCATCTCGAGGGAGAAGAAGGCGCAGCTGATCCTCTCCTTGACCGCGATATGGGAGGCCATGCTCATGGCGAGGGCCGTCTTGCCGACGGAGGGTCGCGCGCCGATTATCACGAGCTCGGAATCCTGGAAACCGGAGGTCATCGAATCGAGGTCGGGAAGGCCGGAGGGCACGCCCGTGTAGGCGCTCTTGTTCTTGAAGAGCCTCTCGATAGTCTGGATGGTCTCGGGCAGGAGTTCTTTGACGCTCTTGTAGGAGACGGCCTGTCTGTTCTGGCAGATCTCGAAGATGCGCGCCTGCGCCTCGTCCAGCACGACCGCCGACTCGGTGGAGTCGTCGTGCGCCCTTACGACGATATCGGCCGAGAGCCGGAGGAGACTGCGCCTCACCGAGGCCTCCTGGACGATGCGAGCATAGTACTCGACGTTCGCAGAGGAGGGCGTCACGGAAGTCAGGTTCGCGATATATCCCGGACCCCCTGCCTTGTCAAGTGTGCCCAGGAGCCTCAGCTCGTCCGTGAGGGTGATGAGGTCGGCCTTTTGGCCTTTGCCGTCCAGGGAGATGATGCCCGCGAAGACCTCGCGGTTGGCGTTGACGTAGAAGTCCTCGGGCCTGATGAAGCGGAGCACGTTCGCCACCGATTCGGGGTCGATGAGCAAGGCGCCGATGCAAGCCTGCTCGGCCTCCGCGTTATGGGGAGGCACCTTGTCCTTGAGTTCCTCCGGAACCACGCCTCTGCGACCTCCCGCCGCCTCGACAAAGCCTTAAAAATGGCCGCGGACTGTCGAATCGGCCTTCGCGATGGCGAACACCGCAAGCGCGATGCTCCGAGTATTTCAACAGTCTGCCGAGCCCCGGCAAAGCGGCAGCGGGTCTGCGGGGGCTCGGCCGGGAGGCTAGGCCCCCTCCTCGCCCCCGCCCTGTGTCTCGGCGGCGCGGGCCTCGGCGTCGCGCTCCTCGTACCGCCGCCTGCGGGGCTTGGGAGCCTCTTCCTTGGTCTCTGCCTTCACCGCCTGTCCCTGGATGGCGATGCGGAGCGTCGCCTCGTCCTTCTCGTAGAGGCGGATGGCGATCTTATAGCTCCCTACGCTCTTTATCGAGCGGCCCGGAACCTCGATGCGCTTGCGGTCGATGTCGATGCCCTTCTTGAGGAGCTCGTCGGCGACATTGTGGACGGTGACGGCTCCGTAGAGCTTTCCGTTCGCGCCGGCGGGCAGGACGAGCACGATCTCCTCTGCCTCGATCTTTTCCTTGAGGTTGGCCGAGGCGGACCGCTTCGAGGCCTTTATGGTCTCGATCTCGGCCTTGCGCTTCTCGAACAGGGCGACGCTCTTGGCGTTCTTCGCGAAGGCGAGGCTGCGGGGGAATAGGAAGTTGCGGGCGTAGCCCGGGGCGACGTCCTTGACGTCGCCGAGCTCGCCGAGATTCGGAACGTCCTGGTTCAGGATGACTCTCATTCTCCGGCTCCTTTAGCTTTTCGGTAGGGTATCCAGATTTCGGTAACGCCGAACAGAGGAAGCGCGATCGCGACGGCGGTGCCCGCCGTCGGCGTCGCCAGAGCCAGCGCGGCCATGGCGGCGAATACGATGCGCAGGGATCTCGGCATTTTCCAGCTCTTGAGAAGATGGGTGACTATCCCGAAGCCCTGCGCCGCATAGGCCAGGGAAAGGGAGATGGCGCAATTCCAGGCGACGGCCGAAAGGGCCTCGGGCGCGCGCAGAAGGACCGCCGCGAGGACGAGGGACCACGAGGCCAGAAAAGCCCAGAGCAGGGGATAGGGCAGGCGCAGCTCGTCGATCGCCCCCGTCTCCTCCCTGCCCCGGCTGCCCGGTCCCGACAGGCGGTTGCCGAGCCTCCAGCTGCCGCCGATATAGCAGAGCAAGATGGCGGCGTAGGAATCGCGCAGCGTGGCGAGGAAGGTGGCGACGAGATCCTTGGGGTCGAGCGAGGCGGCCAGGGCCGAGGCCTCGTAGCCATCGCCCAGGGCGGATCGGAGAGGGGTCAGGAAATCGCCGAACAATTTCTCCAGAAAGCCCGCGAAGGATGCGTCCCGCTCTACCGCGATCAACAGCGGAAGCGCGCAGAGCGCGCAGGCCGCCGTGACGGCCAGGACTTTGTAAGCCGCGGCCCGGCCCCGCCAGAGCGGCGCGTTGACCAGGACGAGGGCGCCCAGCAGCGCGAGCGGAGGCAGCATGCCCGCCGAGATCGAGAGTGCGCCCGAGGCGCCCGCCGCGGCGAGCCGCCATCCCTGGACGATCGCGATACCGAGCGCCGAAATCCCCGCGGCCGCCCCTCCCGAGCGCCTGCCGAGGCGACCGAAGACGATTTGGATCGGCAGGAGGAAGGCGAAGGACAGGATTACCGACAGGAAGAGCAGGCTCGACGCCAACCCGGCCGCGAGGGGCGCGGCGTAGGGTTTTCGGCCGAAGGCCGTAGCGGGATCGGACATGGCGGGGCGTTTCTAGCCTGAGTCCTCTATTTCGCGACGTAGGGGAGGAAGGCCAGCGCCCTCGCCCTCTTGATGCCGATGGCCAGGACGCGCTGGTGCTTGGCGCAGGTGCCGGTGATCCGCCGCGGCAGGATCTTGCCGCGCTCAGTCACGAAGCGGCGCATGACGTCGATGTCCTTGTAGTCGACCTTGATCTTCTGGGTGCAGAATTTGCAGACTTTCTTCTTGAAGAAGCCCTTGCCGCGGCGGGGGCCCCCCGGTCCGCGATCCTCGCCGTCTTTCCTCGGCTCGGGAGCTCCGTCGCCGTCCTGGCGCGGCGGTCTCGAATCCATCTGGTCTCGTGTATCCGACATAGCATCTTCTCCTTGTGTTCGCCGATCAGAACGGGATATCGTCGGTAAAATCGTCGCCGGCGGATCCGATTCCCGGCTTCGGCGCCTGGGCGTCGTCCCTGGTCGCCGACTTCGTCGCGCCGCCCTGCGGCCTCTCGTAGGAGGGGGCGCCCTGGCCCGAGGCTGGGCCGCCCTGCCCTCCCGAGGATCCGAGGAGCTGGACGCTGTTGGCCGAGATGATTGTCTTCGACCTCGTCTGGCCGTCCTGCTCCCACCGGTCCTGGCGCATGGCGCCCTCGACCGCGACGAGCTTGCCTTTGGTCAAGTATTGATTTATGGACTCGCCTTGCTTGCCCCAGAGGTCCACGTCCCAGAAACTGGATTCCTCCACCCACTGGTCGCCCTTCTTCCGCCGCGACCCGGTCGCGACGGAGAAATGGCAGACGGCCTGCCCGGAATTCGTATACTTCAGCTCCGCGTCGCGCGTGAGCCTGCCTACGACGACTGCGACGGCGAGATCGCTCATGGTCGCGCTCCCTCCCTCAGTCCTCAACCCTGACGAAGAGGTACTTGAGGAGATTAGGGTTGAGCTTGAACATCTTCTCGGAGGGAGTCACGCCCTGCGGGTCGAGGTTCATGGTGAAGAGGATGTAATGGCCCCTCTCCTTCTTCTTGATGGTGTAGGCGAGCGGTCTGTCGCCCATGTCCGTTTCCTTGACGTCCGCGGCGCCCTGTTTGGCCAGCTCCGCGGCGACCGCCTCCTTGCCCTGCCGGAAGAGTTCCTCTTCCGGGGGAAAGACGGCTACCAGTTCGTACTGTCTCATGGTTCCTCCCAGTGGTCATTATCCATCCTACGGATGGATTTCCATCCCGAGGATGGATGTCCGCCCCGGGGGCGGATGGGCTCGCCTTTATAGCACGGAGGGCCATGCTTCATCAAGGCTTTACGACGAGGCGATTTTTACCGATTATAGCATTAAAGCCATGTCCCAGATGATTCATTACCAGGACGATCTCTTCTCGCTCAGCGTGCTGGTGAAGTCCCTCGACCTGATCCTCTCGACCGAGACCGATCCCGATTACTTCGTCGAGCGGGTGGACGGCGACATCGCCTACCTCGATCGGAGCCTCAGGGCCTTCGGCTACCTGCTCGAGCAGAATACCCTCCTGGTGGAGCGCGCCGAGTACCTGAAGCTGCTCGAGCGGACGGTGAAGGCCTTCATCGGGACTCTCGACCGTCTCGCCGGCTCGGGCTATCCCCGCGCCCGCGAGTACGCCGGGGACGGCCGGCGCGTCGGCTCCGCCGCTGCGGAGCAGAAGGCCCTCCTCGGGCGCCTCGGCGAGCTCCTGAGGTCCTCTCTCGCCGGGGACGCGGAGACCGACCTCGTCTCCCAGGACGAGATGTCCGAGCTCTTGAAGGAATAGCCGGCCCCGAGATTCTCAGGGCTTCGGATGGTCCTCGAGGAAGGCTTCGCCGCAGTACTCTCGCGCCTCGGGGAAGTCGGGCTTCCGGGTCGGGAGATCGCGCGCGGCCGATCGCGATCCGGCTGGGCCCCGCCGGCTAGGCCGAGACGTACTCCGTTACGTAGGCCAGTCCGTCGAGCGTGAGATCGGGATCTATCGCGTCGAAGACGGTGGTGAGGCTGGCCATGGTCTTGCTGAGGCCCCCCGTCGCGATGACGCGAAGCTCGCCGCCCACCTCTGCCTTCATCTTGCCGACCATGTGCTCGACGAGGCCGATATAGCCGTGGATGACTCCGGCCTGTATCGACAGGATCGTGTTGGTCCCTATGGCCGAGGGCGGCGCATCCAGCTGCACGAAGGGAAGCTGGGCGGTGTCCCGGGACAGGGCGTTGACCGCGGTGCCGAGGCCCGGCGCTATGGCCACGCCGAGGATGTTCGACTCGTGCCCCACGCAGGTGAAGGTCAGGGCGGTGCCGAAGTCGACTACGATAGACCCGCCGCCGGTCTTCCGCCAGGCCGCGAGCGCGTCGGCCACGAGGTCCGAGCCGATCTCGTGGGGGCTGGGGACGGAAAGCGGGAGGCGGGCGTAGACCCCGGGTCCCAAGATGATGGGAGAGGTCCCGAACAGGCGCTCGCACATGACGCAGATCGCCTCGGTGAGGGAGGGCACGACCGAGCTCAGCACGATTTCGCTGATATAGGAAGGCGCTATGCCCCTGTCGAGGAGTATGGCCTTGAAGATGGTCGAGTACTCGTCCTCGGTCTTCTTCGGCACCGTATGGATGCGGAGGGTGTGCGAGAGCGTCGGCCCGCGCCCGTCACGGCGCGAGTCGTCGTAGATGCCCCCGCAGATATTCGTGTTGCCGACATCGATGACAAGCAGCATGGAGAGATAATGGAGTAGCCGCAGGCGAGCGTCAAGGTTCCGCCCGCTCGGGCGGAAGCCGCCCGAGCGGGCTCTTCCGGGTCGGGAGCGCTTGAAGCTGGAGGTGGCGGCCGGCATAATGGGGCGGGGGGAACATGTCCGAGATCATCGAACCCAAGGTACTGAAGGGCTTCCGCGACTATCTGCCGCAGGACGAGACCGCCAGGCGCGCGCTCATGGAGACCCTCGAGAAGGTATTCCGCTCCTTCGGCTTCGTGCCCATCGACACGCCGGCCCTGGAATACGCCGAGGTCCTCCTGGGCAAGGGGGGCGGCGAGACGGACAAGCAGGTATACCGCTTCCAGGACAAGGGAGGGAGGGACGTAGCCCTGCGCTTCGATCTCACCGTGCCCTTCGCGCGCTTCATGGCCGAGCACGTCGACGAGCTCTACCTGCCCTTCCGGCGATACCACATGGCCAAGGTATGGCGGGGCGAGAATACCCAGCGAGGGCGCTACCGCGAGTTCATGCAGTGCGACTTCGACATCGTCGGCGCGGATTCCGCGTCGGCCGACACCGACATCCTCCTCCTCATAGCCGACGCGATGTCCGCCCTCGAGGTCGGGGGCTTCACGATCCGGGCGAGCCACCGCGGCGTATTCAACCGCTTTCTCGAAGCCGCGGGCGTCGGGGATAGATCGCTTGCCGTGCTCCGCCTCGTCGACAAGATCGAGAAGGTCGGCGGCGACGAGGTCCTGAGCCTCCTCGCCGTCGAAGTCGGGGACGAGACCGCCCGGAAGGTCCTGCGCTTCGTCGCGAAGGAAGATGGCTTCGAGGCCACCCTGGCGAAGATCGAGGACCTCGCCGGCGGCCCGGCTCCGGACACCGGACGGCTCCGGGAGATTTGGCGCAACGCGGGCGAAGCCGGATTCGAGGGCAGCCTGGTGCTCGACCCCTCAATAACGCGCGGCCTCGATTACTATACCGGCGTGGTCTTCGAGACCAATCTCGACGCGATGCCCGAAATCGGCTCGGTCTGCTCGGGCGGCCGCTACGACGAGCTGGCGAGCCTCTATACCGTCAAGCGCCTTCCCGGAGTCGGGTCCTCGATTGGGCTCGACCGCCTGCTCGCCGCCCTCGACGCCCTGGGCAAGATACGGCGCCGCTCGGGCTATACGCAGGTCCTCGTGCTCGCGATGGACGATACCCTCTCGCCCTCCTATCACAGGATCGCGCGGGCGCTCAGGGCGGCCGGCATCGCCGCCGAGGTCTACCCCGAGAAGCGGAAGCTCGCCCAGCAGTTCGCCTACGCCGAGCGGAAGGGCATACCCATCGCGGTCATCCTCGGCGCCGAGGAGGCGTCGGAGGGGAAGGCCCAGGTTCGGGACCTCGGCGCCCGGGAGAGCCGGGTCGTCCCCTTCGCGGACGGCGACGCCTCGGCCCTCGTCGAGGCCGCCGCCGGGACCCTCGGCCGGCGAGGGAGCGCCGACGGCGCCAAAGACGCCCTCGCGACCGCATGAACTCCGGCGCCGCGGGCTCGGGGGAAGGCCGAAGGCGGTCGGCCCTGGCCGTCGTCTTCGCCGCTGCGGCGCTCGTGGCATCAGCGTGCGGGAACAAGCTTCCCGAGGTCGAGGCCGTGGAATGGCGCCTCGAGACCCGTCCCGCCGCGGGCGGGCCCGCGTACGAGAGCCTCTCGGTTTTCGCCTCGGTCAAGGACGAGGACGGAATCGACAACATCGCCGAGATCTGGATCCTCGACGACGATTCGGCCTACGCCTGGAAGCTCACCGACGCCGACTGGGTCAAGGCGACCGAGGGCGGCGACGCCTGGATAGGCGCCTCCGCCCTGGCGACTCCCGAGCTGGCGGCCATGCCCCGCGGCGATTACCGATTCGTCGCGATCGACGCGGCGGGGCAGCGCGCCGAGAAGGCCTTTCGCGTGACCGGCGGCTTTCCCGACAGGAAGACGCCCACGGTCTCGTATTCCCGCTCGAGGCTGACTATCGGCTCTTCCTGGCCGGAGACCCTCGTCCTCGCCTTCGACGGGGCGGGGGCCTTGCTCGCTTCCCCCGGCGCTCCCGCCGGGGCCGCGACCCTGGCCGAGACTCTCGGTAGGGACCTCGCCGCCCGGACGGCCCAGGTCGCGGCCTATGGCTACGATCCCGAGCTCAGGATGGGCGCTTTCTCCGAGAGGGTAAGGACGCGATGATCGACGACGGGGACCGCGGGATCAGGACCTACGTCCTCAGGTCCGGGAGGATGACCGATTCGCAGCGCCGCGCGCTGGAGTCGCTCTGGTACCGCTATGGCCTGGAGTTCGATCCCTCCGCGAAGCTGGATTTCCCGGCCGCCTTCGGCAACTCGAATCCGGTGGTCGCCGAGATCGGCTTCGGCATGGGGCAGGCCACGTGGCGCATCGCCGCCGAGCGCCCGGACACCAATTACCTCGGCATCGAGGTCCACGCGCCCGGCGTGGGGAGACTGATCTACGACCTGGAATCGCGCGGCATACGGAATGTCCGGATATTCCGCCACGACGCGGTCGAGGTCTTCGAGCGGATGATGGCGCCGGACTCCCTTGCCGGACTCCATGTCTTCTATCCGGACCCCTGGCCCAAGAAGCGCCACCGGAAGCGGCGCCTCATCCGCGACGGCCTCTCGGGGCTCCTGGCTTCGCGCATTTCCCCGGGAGGCTACCTCTATTTCGTCACCGACATCGAGGAGTACGCGCTTTGGTCCCTCGACGTCCTCTCGCGGACGAGCGGCCTGCGCAACCGCTTCGACGGCTTCGCGCCCCGGCAGGACTGGAGACCCCAGACCAAGTTCGAGTCCCATGCCTCGCGCGACGGCAGGGCCTCGTGGGAGCTTGTCTTCGAGCGCGAGTCCTACTCGAAGAATGAGGAGAGCTTGCGGTAGAGGGTCCCCACCTTCTCCCTGTCCTCGTCGCGCGTATCCTCGCCGAGCTCGTCGACCAGGCACTCGAGGCTCGCGACGCTCTCGTTGAGGGCGGTATGGAAGCCGCGCGAGCAGCGGAACCAGTAGGTCCCCTCCGAATCGGTGAAGAGGGCCACGAACCCGAGCTCGCCGGTCCTGTCCTTCGCCCGCGCGACCTGCATGACGTGACCAAGCGCGGCTACGAGGGCGGCGAGCCCCTCGCGCGCGTCGAAGTTGCGGTTCCGAGGCCATTCGCGGCCGAGGTCGGCCTCCAGGTCGAGCCAGGGGGCGATCTTCAGGATGAGGTCGAGCCTCTCGCCTTCGAGGAGCCTCTGCCTGCCGAGCAGTACGACCCCCTTCAGGCCTTTGTAGAGGGTCAGAGAGTCGCGATCCAGTTCCTCGCGTACCTTGCGGAGGCGCGGCCAATCCAATTCGACGAGTTTCTTCCTCTTCCTGTCGGCGCCGAGATCGAAGACCTCGGAGGCTATCCTGATCTTGTTCGTGAAGTCGCGCTCTCTGTGCCGGGAGCCCTCCGAGGCAGGGACCGCCCGTTCCTGCGCGGCCGCGGCCCTTCGGGTCCCCCGGTCCCGATCGGGGCCGCCGGGGCCGGAGGCCCGATCCGGCCGCGCCTCGCCGCGGGCGATCCCCTTGCCTACCAGCCCCTCGAGGCGCGGGGAGATCCGCGCGAGCATATCCCTGCGCAGCGGCGAAACCGACATCGCGTACATCCGCGTCGTTCGCACGATCTCCCCCGCCACGATGTACTGCGGGTTCTCCTTGTACATCACGGAGCCGGGATGTATCTGGACCTTCTCGGCCGTGAGGGAGCGGAAGAGCCCCCTGTCCTGCCGGACGCAGACGAACTGGATGAGGCCCCTGCCCACGCAGCATAGGTAGTCGTCGACGCTGCCCCCTCCCGAGATCGGCATGCCCAGGTCCGATACGATCAACTCGAGCTGCTCCTTGATCCTCGCGATCTCGAGCATCGTTCGCTCGTCGAGGTAGTTCCGCTCGCACCATTGTCCCGGGTCGCGCGCCGCCCTGAAGGCGGCGAACATCTTCAGGTAGGAGATGAAGTCCCCCGCGGGGTCGCGGAACGCATGGTGGGCGCGCCTCGCCTCCATCTCCTCGCCGGGCGGGAGGATGTAGGGGCTCATGGTCGACAGGAAGCCGGCGGCTATCAGTACTTCGTCTATCACGTCGGGATAGGAGAGGATCGCCTCGACGATGATGCGCGAGTGGCGCGGGAGGAGGGGGAAGGCGCACATCATCTCGCCGACCTTGGTGAGACTGCGGTCCGGATTGAGGGCGTCCAGGAGGCTCAGGGCGTCTATCGCCCCCGCGATGCCTGACTTCGAGGGAGCCGAGATGAACTCGAAGCGCTCGAACTCCGCGATCCCGAGCTCGGCCATGCGGAGCAGTACTTCGGTGAGGTCCGTGCGATGGATCTCCTCGGTCGTGAAGAGGGGCCTGTTCTCGAAATCCGCCCTCGAGTACAGGCGGTAGCAGGTGCCCGGCCTCGTCCGCCCCGCCCTCCCCTTGCGCTGGTTGGACGAGGCCTTGGACGTCGGCGTCTCGATGAGGCTCGAGGTGAAGGTTTTGGGATTGTAGTAGTTGAGCTTAGCCAGTCCGGAATCGATCACGCTGGTGATGCCGTCGATCGTGACGCTCGTCTCCGCTATGTTGGTCGAGATGACGACCTTGGTCTTGAACGGGGGCGCCTTCTCGAAGACATTCTCCTGCTCGTCCTTGCCGAGCCGGGCGTAGAGGGGGATTATATGGAGCCTGCCGCCCGTCGGGCCGAAGGCGAGGCGCTTCATGCATTCCTTGATCGCCTTCTCGCCCGGAAGGAAGATCAGGACATCGCCCTCCCTCCTCTCCGAGACGATGCGCGACACGATCTGCTCGATCTTGGCCTGCATCGCGTCGTCGGCGCCTCCGCGAGGATACGCGCCGCGAGGATACGCGCCGCGCGTATCCTCGCGGAGGGAATCCGGCTGCTCGCCGTCGGCCAGGGGCGGATCGTAGACGAGGGTGACGGGATACATCGGCGTCTCTATCTTGACCACGGGGCACTCCCCGAAGTACTCGGAGAAGACCTCGGCGTTGATCGTCGCCGAGGACACGATGACCTTGAACTCCGACCTGGCCTCCAGTACCCGCTTCAGGAGGCCGAGGATGAAATCGATGTTGAGGCTCCGTTCGTGGGCCTCGTCCACCATGATCGCTCCGTAGCGCGAGAGGGCCGGGTCGAGCTTCATCTCCTGGAGGAGGATCCCGTCCGTCATGATCTTGATGGCGGTGGCGTCGGAGGTCTTGTCCTCGAAGCGCATCTTGTAGCCGACCAGGCCCGAGACCTTGACGCCGAGCTGCCGCGCGATGAAGTCGGACACCGAGAGCGCGGCGATGCGCCTGGGCTGGGTCACGCCGATAAGGCCGTTCCTGGAATAGCCGGCCTCGTGGAGGATGACGGGGAGCTGGGTCGTCTTGCCCGACCCTGTGGGGCTCTCCACGACGATGACCTGATGGTCCGCCAGGGCCTCCAGGATGCGCCCTTTCTGCTGATAGACGGGAAGCTCGCGTGGATCCATGGGGTACATAGTAGTCCGCGCCGCCGGTCTTGCGCTATAGGCGGTTGCCTTCCGCATCGCGTTGACGTATCGTATCGCCGTGACCGACGTCCTGGAACGGCCCCTGAGCGTCTCCGAGCTCACGGCCCTCGTCAAGGAGCTCCTCGAAGGCTCGCTCCCTCCGATCCTCGTGGAGGGCGAGATAAGCAATTGCAGGCCCGCGAGCTCCGGGCACCTCTACTTCAGCCTCAAGGACCGGGGCGCCGTGCTCCAGGCGGTGATGTTCCGCTACCGATCCAAGACCCTGGGCTTCGAGCCGGCGGACGGAGCCCTCGTCCGCGCCCGCGGCAGCATCACCGTATACGCCGCCCGGGGTCAGTACCAGATGATCGTCGAGAGGCTAGAGCGGGCCGGAGAGGGCGGGATACTCGCCATGCTCGAGGAGCGCAAGCGCGCCCTCGCGGCGGAGGGGCTCTTCGACGAGGCGCGGAAGCGCGCCCTGCCGCGCTTCCCCTCCAGGGTGGCCGTGGTCACGTCGCCCACCGGCGCGGCGGTGCGCGACATCATCAACGTCCTCCGTCGGCGCAACTCCGGGATGGACCTGATCGTCCTACCCGCGGCGGTGCAGGGCGAGGAGGCGGCCTCCCAGATCGCCCGGCAGATTGAGGCGGCCAACCGCATGTCCCTCGGCGACGTCATCATCGTCGGCAGGGGCGGCGGCTCGCTCGAGGACCTCCTCCCCTTCTCCGACGAGGCTGTCGTCCGGGCGATAGCCGCATCTCGGATACCGGTGGTTAGCGCGGTGGGCCACGAGATCGACTGGGCCCTCTCCGATTTCGCCGCCGATCTCCGCGCCCCGACCCCGAGCGCCGCGGCCGAGCTCGTATCGGAAAGCCGGGCCGCCCTCAAGCGCGAGGTAGCGCAGTTCGCCGCGGAGCTCGAGACGGCGATGCGATCGCGGCTGGAGCGGGCGCGCCTCCTCGTCGGCCGTTTCGAGCCCGGCGCGGTGGAGGCCCGCCTCATGCGCATCTTCATGCCCGCCGCGCGGCGCCTGGACGAGGCGAAGGAGGAGCTCGGGCGAGGCATGAGGTCGGCCATCGACCTTCGCGCGCGCCGCATCGAGCTGGCTTCGCGCGACCTCGCCGCGACCAGCCCGAGGGCGGTGATGGCGCGTGGATTCGCCGTGGTCCGCCGCGCCGGCGAAGCGCGAGGCCCGTCGCCGCGATCCGGCGGGACCGCGATCCGCGACGCTTCCGCCATCGCGGCGGGCGAGGAGCTGGAGATAGAATTCGCCAAAGGCGGAGTCGTCGCGAAGGCGCTGGAGGTACGCGCATGAGGAAATTCGAGGAGAGGCTCGAGCGGCTCGAGGAGCTCGCCCAGCGGATCAAGGAGCCCGAGCTCCCCCTGGAGGAAGCCATAGCGGTGTTCGAGGAGGGAGTGAAACTCTCGAAAGGCCTCGAGCGGGACCTGGACAGGATACAGGGCAAGGTCGAGATCCTCCTGGGGACGGCGGTCGGACCCGAGGGAGAGGAGAAGCCGGAGCTGGAGCTGTTCGAGGAGGAGGGGGAATGACCTGGGAGGGAGGGCTTTCTCAGCCCTCCCGGGCCCGCAAGGCGCCGAGCAGATCGTCCAGCGAGAGGCTGACGATGGTGGAGGCTCTGTCGCTCATGGCGTAGGGGAGTATCACCTCGCGACCGTGGAGGAGCGAGCCGCAGCTGTAGACCACGTTGGGCACGTAGCCTTCCCTCCCCGAGCCTTCGGGGGCGAGGAGGGGCTCGCGCAAACGGCCGATGACCTTCGTGGGGTCGTTCAGGTCGAGGAGGACGGCGCCGATGCAATACTTGCGCATCGGCCCGACGCCGTGGGTGAACACCAGCCAGCCGGCCTCGGTCTCGATAGGCGAGCCGCAGTTGCCGATCTTGACCGCCTCCCATGCCTCGGCTGGGCGCAGGAGGAGGCGGGAGTCGCTCCAGTAATGCGGGTTGTCCGAGAACATGATGAACAGGTTCTCGTCGTCCTGCCGCGAAAGCATCGCGTAGCTTCCGTCGATCCTCCGCGGGAACAGGGCCATGCCCTTGTTCTGCACGGCGCTGCCGCTCATGGTCAGAACGCGGAAATGCAGGAAGTCCTTCGTCTCTATCAGCTGCGGAAGGATGGCGTGGCCGTCGTAGGCGGTGTAGGTGGCGTAGTACATCGCCGACCCGTCGCTTTCCATCAGGCGGACGAAGCGCGCGTCCTCGATGCCGTTGCTCTCGTTGGCCGATACCGGGAAGATTATACGCTCGCTCATCGACAGTTCCGGAGGAAAGTGGATCTCGTAGTTCGAGTCGGCCAGCCATTGGATGCAGCGAAGGGTGACCTCGAGATCCCGCCCGACCGGCATGTTCTCGCGCCTGATCCGGAGGAGGCTCTTGTTGAGGTCGCTTCGCGCGAAGCTCTCCGAGAGCGTCTCCATGACGGCGGAGGTATGGACGTTGTCGAATCCCATCTCGTGCAGCTTCACGGTGAACAGCCGCTTCACGTAGCTGGGATTGGGATCTATCTCGGGCATGTTCACGTAGCGGGAAACGGGATCGAGGGCGATGGCGCCGTCGGACGCGACGAGGCCGGTTCGAAACTCGATCGAGGAGACGTGCCCTTCCCCGGTGGCGCGCAGGCTCATTATGAAGCGCAGCCCCCCGTCGGGCACTCCGTCCTGGCTCGGATGGGGGACGATGGACGGGTTGAACAGCGCGGCGGATTCGAGGGCGTACTCCCCGGAGAAATGGGCGCCAATGAGGAGCTTTCGGGAGCGCGATATCGGACGCTGCGTGAAGACCTCGGCGCTGATCCTCTCGAAATTCCCGAGCAGCTTCGATTCGATGTCGATGTGCCGGGAGTCGAATTCGACGAGCAAGGCCCCGAGGTCGCGCTCCACCTCCTCCTCGCTCAGCGCGAATACGCGCCCGAGGATGGTCGTGACGCGCTGGGGGCTGGAAGGGATGAAAGGGCGGATTATGACGCGGGCGCTCTCGGGAAAGAGCGTCGCGTCGTGGCGACGGAGGCGGATCGGGCTCATCTGATGGACCTCTTCTTCATCGGCTCGGCGGATGCGCGATCGCATGCTCCGCGCAGCTCATCTCGGCCAGGGAAAGGTGGAATGCGAGCGTCGATTCCGCTCCTTGGTTTTCGTTGACGCGGTCTTCGTGCAGCCCGTCGCTGCACCCTCCCGTCCTGGAGTCGTACAGGGCCAAGCCGAGGTCGTTGCGCCCGAGGAACCACTCGAAGGCGCGCTTGGCCTCTCGAGACCACGACGCGTCCCCCGTCGCGCGAAAGGCTTCGAGGCTCGCGGCGACCATCGCCTGGGCCTCCACCGGCTGCTGGTCGAAGTCGGCGCGGGCCCCGCCCCTCTCGTAGAAGCCGTTGCTCCCGATGGGCCTGAAATCGCCGGCTTGGGTCACCTGCAGGGATGCGAGCCAGCGCAGGGACTCCAGGCCGATTTCCAAGGCCTCGGCCGAGGGCATGGATTGGCCGGCGACGATGAGGGCCTGGCATAGGCGCGCGTTGTCGTAGGCGGCTATTCTCTCGAACCACGGCCAGTTCTCCGTCGCGCAGGACTTCCACAGACCGACGAGCTTCAGCGTCAGCCGCTCGCGCAGCGCCTTCGCCCCCGAATTCTCCGGGAATCGGCGCAGGTACTCGTCGACCCCGAGCAGGGTGAAGGCCCAGGCGCGCGGCGAGGAAAAGGATTCCACTACGTTCGAGCCCCGCTCGAACAGCATCGCGGACAGCTTTCGGTGGCCTTCGTTCCGGGAGCGCCCCGCGCCGGTGCCCGCGGCCCAGAGCGCCCGGGCGTGGCTGTCCTCGCTGCCGGAGTCCTCCAGCCACTGGCGCCCGTGGCTCATGAAATTCCTGAATCGACCCGTTTCCCGGTTCATGGCGGCGTGGAGGAAGGCGAGATAGCAGGTGGCCAGGCTGTCGAGATTCTCTTCCGGGGGCCGGCCCCCGAGCTCGTCCAGGAGATTGCACAGGATGAAGGCGCGGGCGTTGTCGTCGGTGCAGTAGCCCTCTTGCAGATTGGGCACGTTGAAGACCGCGTGCTGGATGATGCCCGTGCCGTCGCTCATCCGAACGATATGATCGAGCCGGAGGGGTGGCAGGTCGTAGGGCCGGCTGGCGAGGGTCCAGTCGGCGAAAGCCGCGCGAGGAGCCGCGCTGCGGTCCCTGCGCGCGCGTTGGAAGGTCCGGAGATATCGTCGGGCGACGGCGGGCCAGATCATATCGCGCCCGCGGCGGTACGCTTCCTCCCGCGTCGCCAAGAGGCGGGAGGGATCGTCGAGGAAATCGCAGACTCCGCGGGCTATGGCCCGCGAGTCGCGGAAGGGCGCAAGGATGCCGCGGCCCTCGCCGAGCAATTCCTGCGCATGCCAGTAGGGAGTGGAGACGACCGCCTTGCCGGCGCCGAAGACGTAGGCCAGCGTTCCCGAGGTGATCTGCTCTTCATTGAGATAGGGAGTCAGGTAGATATCCGTAGCCCCGATGAACTCCTTCAGGTCCTCGAGCGATACGAAGCGGTTGTAGAAGATGACGTGATCCTTGACGCCTCGGCTCTCGGCCAGCCGCTCGAGGCTCAGGCGGTAGCTCTCCCCGTCGCGGGCTACCAGATGGGGATGGGTCGCGCCGAGCACGAGATAGACCACGTTCGGATGGCGCAGCATGATCTCCGGCAGGGCCTCGATGGCGTATTCGATGCCCTTGCCCGGACCGAGGAGTCCGAAGGTGAGGAGGACGGTCCGTCCCGCGACTCCGAACTGGGCCTTATAGAAGCTCGAATCCATGAAGGGCATGTCGGGAATGCCGTGCGGGATGATATCTATCTTGGCGCTCGGCGCGCCGTAGGCGTCGCGAAGGATATCAGCCCCCTTGCGGGCCATCACCACCACCCGATCGGAGCGCCGGATCAGCTCATCCATGACCATTCTCTGGTCGGCGTTCGGCTCGCGCAGCAGGGTGTGCAGGGTCGTCACGACAGGCATCCGGACTTCCTTGAGCAGGGCGAGGAGGTGGCTGCCGGCCGGGCCTCCGTAGATGCCGAACTCGTGTTGGACGCAGAGCACGTCGGCATTGTTGAAATTGAGGTAATCCGCTGCGCGCCGATAGGAATCCAAGTCCTTTTGCTCCAGCTCGTAGCGCACGCGCTCGGGATAGTCGTATCCCTCGATGCGGTCATTGACCGCGCCCGAGTAGCATTCGGATTCGGGAGCCGCCTCCGCCACCGCCTCGCACAGGTCGTGAGTGAAGGTGGCGATACCGCAGAGCCGCGGCACGAAGCCCCCCAGGAAGGCGATTCGCTTGGGAAGGACTGACTCCACGGGCTGCTTCCTTTCGATCGTCGGGCGCTTCATCGCGGCTTTCTTCGCGCTTCGGCGAGAGAGGTCATCCATAACTGAACCGATGAATGGAAGATACTGCTTTCTCGCTATGTATTTTCCGTCGATCTTCCATAATCGGCGGAACTCTCCGGTCTCTGGAGCCGGGGATGCCTCAGTCCCGCAGGAGCGGCAGCACGTACTCGAGGAGCTTCCTGTCGGAATCTACCAGCCGCAGGGATTCGAGCTCCGCGGAGCCGGCCCAGGCCACCTCCTCGTGCTCCAGGAGCTTCGGCCTATGGAAGGGCTCAAGCTCGATGAGCCAGGCGGCCAGGATCCGCTCCTTGCCTCGATGCGGGAAGCGGGCCTCGCCGAGGAGCTTCTTCGCGGTGACCGAGATGCCGAACTCTTCCTCGAATTCCCTGGCGAGAGCCTCCTCGTCGCTCTCGCCGGGCTCCACTTTGCCGCCGGGGAATTCCCAGCACCCGCTGAAAGTGCCTTTAGGGCCCCTTTTCGCGATAAAGGCTTTTCCGCTGTGGAGCAATATCCCCGCCACTGATCGTTCCATCGTCGTGCGGCCACTGTAGATTATGGGGGCGAAGCGGTCAAGGAGAAAGCTGCTCCCGGCGGGAGCGTCTCATGCCGGCGCCCTTCGACCGAGGATCCTGGCCGCTTCCGTGACGAGGGTCCCGGCCTCGAACCAGCCGTACGCCTCGCGCGACGCCCGCCCGGCGAGGCCGTGGGCGATCACCGCGGCGCGGGCCGCCGAAAATGCCACGGCGTCCGCTTCGACGCTCCGGCCTCGAGCCTTCGTAGACCCGGTCCCGGCCGCGAGGCGGGCCAGGAGGCCGGCGACAAGGCCGGCCAGGACGTCTCCCGATCCGGCCGTGCCGAGGCCGCTCTCCATGCCGTCCCAGACCGCGAGCTCGCCGCTCGGCGAGGCTATCCAGGTGACTTGGGATTTGAGGACTATCACCGCCTTCAATGCCTTCGCGGCCTCCGGCAGGACCGCGGCCGGGTTGGCGAGCGAGCGCTCGGGCCCGATGCCCGTCAATGCGGCGAATTCGCCGGGATGCGGCGTGAGGACGATCGTGCCGGGGGCTGAGAAGCCCGAATCGAGGAGCTCGCGGAACAGGCTTATCGCATCGGCGTCGAGGACGGCGGGTAGGCCGGAGCCGAGGAGGGCGGCGAGTCGCTTCTGCCGCGGAGGCCCCTTGCCCCAGCCCGGGCCGACGAGGAGGGCTTGCCATCTTCCCTCGTCGAAGCCTCCGTCCTCTGGCTCCGGCTTCACCATGACCGCATCGAGCATCGAGGCTACGGTAGGATAAAGATCCCCGGACGCGAAGAGGGCCGCGATGCCGGCGCCCGCGGCGAGACAGGACCGCGAGGCGAGGACGGCCGCTCCGCTCGAGCCCACCGAGCCCGCGAAGACCGCCACCCTGCCCCGCTCTCCTTTATGGGCGGCATCGGGCGGCAGGGGCGCCAGCAGGTCCAGGTCGCCGGCATCGAGGAGACCGGCGCTCGCCGTGACCAAGGCGTCCTCGGGGAAAACCCCTTCGATCGGCACAATCTCTCCGCTGTACTCCCGCGCGGCCGGGAAGTACAGACAGGCCTTGCGCGGCTCGATCGAGAGCGTCCATTCGGCGGACACTATCGGGAAGCCGTCCCCGAAGGAATCCGACAGTCCCGAGGGAAGATCGAGCGAGGCGATCGGCGCGCTCGAGCGCAGCGCGTCCAGCAGCGAGGAGAGCTCCTCGCGAAGGCGGCCGGAAAGGCCGGTCCCCGAGAGGCCGTCGACGACGAGGGAGGCCTCGGAGAGTTGCCGCTCGCAGAGCAGCCTGTCGCCGTTCCAATCGAGGACCGGCACGCCGAGCGCCTTGAGCGAGGCCGCATGGAGGGAGGCGAGCTCGCCCGGCCGGCCGGCGAGGATGGCGGCGACCCGCATGGCGCCCGAGAAGCGCGCGTGTCTGAGCAGGGCCAGCGCGTCGCCCCCGTTGTTGCCCGATCCGCAGATCGCGACCAGGCCGCCCGAGCGTCCCGCCCCGCGGGCCTCGGCCAAGGGCGCGAGGGCGCCCCACAACCTGAGCGAGGCATCCTCCATGAGAAGGAGGGAAGGCAGGGCCGCTCGCGCGGAGGTCTCCGCGTCCAGGCGCGAGGCTTCGGAACAGGAGACGAGGTCCCTCATTTTACGAGGCCCCCCTTGCTCCCCATAAGCCTGTCGAAGCGCCACCACGCTATCCTGGCCTCGTACTTGGTGCAGAGAATGGCGCAGAGCACCCCGTCGCGGGACAGGAAGTAGGAGTTGTAGTACAGCTCGTCCGCTGCGATGTCGATGCTGTACCTGACCGTATCCCGCGTGAACCTGTCGAAGGCGGATATGTAGGTCCTCCCGTCGTCGTCGGCGTAGATGAAGAAGAAGTCCCTTCCCGCGGCCCCGAGGAATTCGGGCACGCGAGCGTACTTGACGCTTTGGCCGTCGGCGCCCTTCACCGTCTTCTCTATCGCGCGGATCTGCCATCGGTCGACGTACTTGCCGTCGCTCATGTCCATGCGGTAGGTCCAGGAGCTGGCGAACTGGACGCCGGCCGGCGTCTTGGTCGCGGCATCGACGGCTTCCCGGTAATAGTCGACCTTGAGCAGCAGATCCCTGCCGCTGAGGTCGGGCACGATCTTGTCGAGCGAGGCCGCGAGCCCTTCCCCATTTTCGGGCATGGGGAGATCGTCGCGCCTGAGCTTGAGGGAACTCACGAGGACGCCGGTCTTGTCGAACCAGTGGACGAGCCAGCCGGACTGGGTCATGGAGACGACGACGCAGTCGTCGGAGGGCATCGAGTAGAGACCTAGTATATAGGGAAAGGGGGTTCCCCCTATTCCCTCCTGGCCCAGGTAGTCGAGGAACCGGCCGTCTTTGTCGAAGCGCAGCACGACGTGGTCGAGGAAGGCTCCGGAATCCGCGTCCTGGACGCGGCGCGCCGGGGGGAGGCGGTCCTCCACGTAGATGGTCTGGTCGGCGTCCACGGCGATTTCGCCGACCGCCCTGAAGGGATAGGGGACAGCCTTCCTCCCGAGCCCCTCGGACTCGGCGGGGGATGCCGAACCGCCGGCCCAAGTCGCGGCGGGGACGGCCCTGAGCATGACGGGCTCGGTGGCCTTGTCGGGGTTGTAGATCATCGATAGCGGATCGCCGAAGGACGAGTACCTGACCACCTTCGCGCCGGCGCTGTTGGAAATATAGAATATGCCTTCGGTCATGGTCAGGCAGGTCTTGAGCGAAGCCTTGCTTCCGTCGATCTGGAAGAGATCGAGCTGATCCTCGGCGGGCCCGTAGCCTAGGGTGAAGAGCTGCTCCCGCCTCACGGCCACGCTGGGCTTCTCCCCCGCGGCGCAGGAAGCGAGAAGGAGCGTCGCGACGGCGCAGCAAGCGGCGAGGAGGGCGGCGGCTCGGGAAAGGGACCGGATCATAGAAAGGTTTTACGCCCCCGGCCGCGTCATGTCAACGCCGCCGCCTTTACACGGACGGCGCGTAATGGCTAGAATCGGGGAGGATGAGCCCGCGGATGGATGCCAGATATGCAGTCGTCGCTTCAACGATACAAGAGCGCTGAGCGCGCGCTCTACAAGAAGGCCTCCGCGGCGGCCCTGCGCGGGAGCGGGCGCTTCCTTGCGGGCTGGAAGCGCTTCATCCGAGCGGGCAGCCAGAGCGTCTCCATCCTCGTAGTGGCCCACAGCGAGGAGCCGCCGCGGGGAATCCGCATATCGCTGTTCGGCCTTGCGGGCGCGGCGATGCTCGTCGCGGCGATCGTCGTGATGGCCTTCGCCTTCACTACCAGCCTCGGGGGCGCCAGGGCAAAGGCAAGGGCCTCCAACGCCGAGCTCGCCAAGGCCCGGGACGAGCTCGCGGCGCTCCGGGCCCAGACGGGCCGCCTCGCGGAGGCCTACCAGGATTTCCAGTCCGCCCTCGGACCGATCCTGGCCAAGGACGCCTCCCTCGACGGCGCCCAGGCCACCAAGCCGCCGGCCATCTCCCTCTTGTTCCCGCGGCGCCAGGCCGAGGCTCGGTCCCTGGCGGAAATCAGGGCCAGGCTCGACCAATCGACGCCCGTGATCGCCGAGTACGGCTCGATGCTCGGCCAGATGAGCTCGATCAAGGAGACCGTCCCCGCCATATGGCCGATCGCCGGCGGCATCGGCCACATCTCGACCACCTTCGGCACGAATCCCAACCCCTTTACCGGCCAAAGCTACTTCCATACCGGCATCGACTGCTCCACCTACCGGTCGGGGGACCTCCTGGTGGCGACCGGCGACGGCAAAGTCGTCTTCGCCGGCATCGAGGGCGGCTACGGCCGCTGCGTCGTCATCGCGCACGCCTACGGCTATATGACGCGCTACGGGCATATGGACCGGATCATCGTCCACAGCGGCCAAACCGTGAAGCAGGGGCAGGGGATCGGCATCCTCGGGAACTCCGGCGTATCGACGGCGCCGCACACCCACTACGAAGTGATAATGGGCAGGCGATACCTGGATCCGACGGATTACCTCTGGTCCGGCGCCCACTCCTTTCCCGTCATCACGGGAGGCGGTTTCGGGGAGTAGCCTTGACCCCCATTCTTCGATATAGGTATTCTAATCGCCATGGGTTTTAATATTCTCGCCTTGCTTTTCGGCACGAAGAAGGAACGCGACGTAAAGGCCCTTCTCCCCGTCCTCCACACCGTGAGCGCGAAGGAATCCTGGGCGGTCTCGCTTCGGCCCGAGCAGTTCCCCGAGGAGACCGAGCGGCTCAAGGCTCGGTACAAGGCGGGCGAGACGCTCGACCAGCTGCTGCCCGAGGCCTTCGCCCTGGTCCGCGAGGCCGCGAGGCGGGTGCTCGGCGAGCGGCCCTTCGACGTCCAGGTCCTCGGCGGCATCGTCCTCCACCAGGGCAAGATAGTCGAGATGAAGACCGGCGAGGGCAAGACTCTGTCCTCCGTCGGCGCGGCCTACCTCAACGCCCTCTCGGGAGACGGCGTCCATATCGTCACGGTGAACGACTACCTCGCCGAGCGCGACTCGCAGTGGATGGGAAGGGTGCACCGCTATCTCGGCCTCACCGTGGGCGTCATCCTCTCGAGCATGGACAACGAGGCCAGGCGCAAGGAATACGCCTGCGACATCACCTACGGCACCAACAACGAGTTCGGCTTCGACTACCTCCGGGACAACATGACCTGGAGCCCCGAGGGCAGAGTGCAGCGAGGCCACAACTACTGCATCGTCGACGAGATCGACTCCATCCTCATCGACGAGGCGCGCACTCCCCTCATCATCTCGGGCCCCGCGGAGGACGACACCTTCAAGGTCAACGAGGTCAACCGCCTGGTGACCCAGCTCGCGGAGGTCAAGAAGGACCCGGCGACCGGGGAATACCCCAAAGAGGACGAGGGCGAGCTCCTCGAGGGCGATTACAAGATCGACGAGAAGGGCAAGCGCGTCTCCTTCACCTCGGAAGGCATGAACAGGATCGAGGAGCTCCTCGTCAAGCGCGGGCTCATCAAAGGCTCGATCTTCGACGAAGGCAATTTCGAGTTCGTCCACTACTTCACGCAGGCGGCGAAGGCCCACATCCTGTTCGAGAAGGACGTGGATTACGTGGTCCAGGAGGGGCTGGTCCAGATCGTCGACGAGTTCACCGGGCGCATACTCCACGGCAGGCGCTACTCGGACGGCCTGCACGAGGCCATCGAGGCCAAGGAGCGCATCAAGATAGCGAGGCGGAACCGCACCCTCGCGACCATCACCTTCCAGAACTTCTTCCGCTTGTATAAAAAAATATCCGGCATGACCGGCACGGCCGATACCGAGGCGCCGGAATTCATGAAGATCTACAACCTCGACGTCGTGGTCATCCCGACCAACCGCACGGTGGTGCGATCCGACGATGACGACCTGGTCTTCATGGACGAGTCCGAGAAGTTCGAGGCCATCTGCGACGAGATCGCGGAGGTCCACAAGAAGGGCCAGCCGATGCTGGTCGGCACGGTGTCCATCGAGAAGTCCGAGCGGCTCTCGACCCTCCTCACGCGCAAGGGCGTCAGGCACGAGGTGCTGAACGCGAAGAACCACGCGCGCGAGGCGCTGATCATCGCGGAGGCCGGGGCGAAGGGCTCCGTCACCATAGCCACCAACATGGCCGGCCGCGGCACGGACATCAAGCTCGGCGGCAATCCCGAGTTCCGCGCCCGAAGGCGCGCCGGCACGGAAGCCTCCGACGAGGACTACGGCAAGGCTCTCGCCCTCGAGTACGAGACCTGGCGCGGGGACTACGAGGAAGTCAAGGGACTGGGCGGACTGTACGTGCTCGGCACCGAGCGCCACGAGTCGCGGCGCATCGACAACCAGCTGCGCGGCCGCTCGGGACGCCAGGGCGATCCGGGGCGTTCCCAGTTCTTCCTCTCCCTCGACGACGACCTCATGCGCCTGTTCGGAGGCGAGAACCTCAAGGGCCTAATGAGCCGCGTGGGCATGAAGAAGGGCGAGCCCATCTACCACCCCCTGCTCAACCGGACGATCGAGAACGCTCAGAAGAAGGTGGAGGAGCGGAACTTCGAGATCCGCAAGCACCTCCTCGAGTACGACGATGTCCTCAACGAGCAGCGGAAGTTCATCTACGACCAGCGCAACGCGATCCTCCTCGACTCGGAGCTCGACGGACGCGTCAAGGGAGCGGCCGAGGAGATGACCGACGAGCTGATCGCCGGCTTCGAGGAGACCCAGAAGAGGGACGGCGCGCGCGCCTTCTCCGATCTCCAGGCGGGGCTGAAGGAAGCCTTCAACATCCAGCTTCCCTTCCGCGCCGACTCCCCGGAGGCCAAGAGCATCGAAGCCATCCGCGCCCATGCCCTCGAGCTCTTGGAGAGGGACATGGGCCAGAAGCTCGCCTTCGCCGGCCGGGACAACCTCAACCACTTCATACGTTTCCAATACCTGCAGGCGATCGACAACAAGTGGCTCGATCACCTCGAGGGCATGGAGGCCCTGCGCGAGGCCGTATATCTCCGATCCTACGCCCAGAAGAACCCCCTGGTGGAGTACAAGCTCGAGGGCTTCGACATATTCGAGCGCATGATCGAGGATATCCGCCGCATGATCGCGACCCGGCTTTTCCTGGTCCGAATCCAGACGCCCGAGGAGAGGCAGGCGAGGCCGCCGACCCCCGCGACGGGGGCGACGTCCCACGATCAGGTGGGGCAGTTCGGAGGCGCCGCCACCGGCACGGGGAGCTCGGGGGGAGCTTCGGCCGTCGCCGAGGCTTCCCGGCCCGAGGGCGCCACCGTGGTGCGCGCGGGCGCCAAGGTAGGTCGCAACGACCCCTGCCCCTGCGGTTCCGGCAAGAAGTACAAGCATTGTCATGGCCGGTAGCGCCGAGATCCGGTGTCGCTGAACTGGAAGGAGATTGACCTCGTCATCTCCGAGCTCGATGTGGCGGGAGCCAAGATCGAGCGGGTGATACAGCCGACCTTCGACTCCCTCTCCCTCGGACTCTACAAGGCCGGCAGGACCACCGAGCTCTTCTTCTCGATCGCGCAGGGCGCTTGCAGGATTCATTCCCTCTCGTCGGCTCCGCCGAAGCCCACCAGGCCTCTGCGATTCATGGAATGTCTGCGCTCGCGGGTGAGAGGCGGCCGCGTCGAGCGCATTGCCCAGATAGGCCGTGAGCGCGTCGTGAAGATCGAGCTCTCCGTGCCGCGGTCCTCCGAGGGCGACGAAGACCGAGGCCCCGTCCTCGAGTACAGGGACATGGTCCTTTACGCACGGCTATGGAGCGGCGCCGGCAACCTCGTCCTCGTCGACGACCAGGGGATCGTGGTCGACGCCCTGGCGCGCAGGCCCAAGAAGGGCGAGGTTTCGGGGGCGCGCTGCGCCATCGAGGAGGGCCTCGCCGCGAAGGCCGAAGCGCTCCCTCCGCGCGATTTCGCCGTCCGGGAGCTTCCCGGGACGGGCAGCTTCAACGAGAGGATCGAGGCCCATTATTCGGAGCACGGAGGCGCGCTTTCCCGCGAGAAGCTCATCGAGACCGCCCGCGAGCTCTACGGCAGGCGATCCCGAGCGCTCGAGGCCCGCATCGCGGACCTGGCCGCCAGGGCCGCCGATTTCCGGGAGCACGAGCGGCTGCGCGAGCTGGGCGACATCCTGATGGCCAACCAAGGCCGGCCGCTGGACGGCAAGTACATCGAATGCGAGGACTTCTACGGCGGCGGACGGGTTCGGATTCCCCTGGATCCCCGACTCTCGATCGTCGAGAACGCGCTCGCCCTCTACGATCGCCATCGGAAGGCGAAGACGGGACTCGCCGGCCTCGAGTCGGAAATCCGGGAAGCGAAGTCCTCCCTCGAGCGCCTGGCCCTCGAGCTCGCCGACCTTCAAGGCCAAAAGGAGCCGCTCCTGATCGCGCGCGCTCTCTCGAAGGGCGGAGCGTCTCGTCCCGCCCCCGGCGGGGCTCCCCGGAAGCGCTCGTTTCCGGGACTATCCCTCGAGGTCTCCGGATGGACGGTCCTCATAGGACGGTCGGCTAAGGAGAACGACGAGCTGCTGCGCAGCTGCGTGCGGGGTTCCGATCTGTGGATGCACGCGCGCGATTGGCCGGGCTCCTACGTCTTCGTGAAGGCGCGAAGGGACAAGAGCGTGCCGCTCGAGGTCCTCCTCGACGCCGGCATGCTCGCCATGTACTACTCTAAAGGGAGATCCAACGGCGGCGGGGACCTTTACTACACCTTCGTGAAATACCTCAGGCGCGCGAAGGACGGACCGAAAGGACTCGTCATCCCCACCCATGAGAAGAACCTCTCGGTCCGGCTCGACGAGGCCAGGATCAGGCAGCTTCGCTCCCTCATGGGCGAAGACGACAAAGGCTGACCGGCGAGGACGGTCGGGGAGCGGCTCATTGAGGTACGGGCGGCCGCGGGCTCGAGACCTTGGCCCTCTTGGCCTTGACGCTCATTCCCTCGCCATTGCGATCGACCACCGCCCAAGTGCCCGGGGGAAGCCGGCCTTCGAGGATCAAGGCCGAGAGCGCGTCCTCGACCTCGGACTGGATGATTCGGCGCATGGGCCTGGCCCCGTAGGCGGGATCGTAGCCCTTCTCGGCGAGATAGGCCTTTGCCGCCTCCTTCACGTCGAGGGCTATGCCCTTCTCTCCCAGGCGCCTCGAGAGCTCGGCTATCAGCAGCTCGAGTACCTGCCGGGCCTCGCCCGCGTCCAGTGGTTTGAAGACCACGATGTCGTCGACGCGATTGACGAACTCCGGATTGAAGCGGCGCTTCAGCTCGGATAGGGCCGAGCTCTTGATCTCGGCGTAGGATAGGAGCCTGTCCTCCGGCCTGAAGCCGAGGCCCTTCGAGGATATCTCCCGCGCTCCGGCGTTGCTCGTCATTATCACGACGCTGGTCCGGAAGGATACGGCGTGTCCGAGGTTGTCGCGCAGCTCCCCTTCCTCCAGGAGCTGGAGGAGGAGATTGAACACCTCGGGATGCGCCTTCTCGATCTCGTCGAACAGGACGACGCTGTAGGGGTGTCGCCTGACGCGCTCGGTGAGCATGCCGCCCTCGTCGTAGCCGACATAGCCTGGGGGCGATCCGACGAGCCTCGACGCGTTGTGCCTCTCCATGAAATCGGACATGTCGATCCTGATAAGCGCATCCTCGGCGCCGAAGAGGTATTCCGCGAGGCTTTTGGCGACGAGAGTCTTGCCGACTCCCGTGGGCCCGAGAAAGATGAAGGACCCCATGGGCCTGCGTCCGTCCGAGACCCCGGAGCGCGATCGGCGGATCGCGGACGCGATCGCGCCTATGGCCTCGTCCTGGCCTATCACGCGCTTGTGGAGTTCCCGCTCGAGATGGATCAGGCGCTCGGCGTCGCCTTCGGCCAGCCGGGCCAGGGGTATCCCCGTCGCCTCCGAGAGCACTTCGCGGACGTCGTCCTCGGTAACGCTCGGGCGCTCGTCGCGGCTCGCCTCCTCCCACTCGGACTTGAGTCCCTCGAGCCGCGCCTTGAGCTTTCGGACTTTGTCGCGCACCTCCGCGGCGCGCTCGTAGTTCTGCGTCGAGACGAGAGCGAGCTTGTCCTCGGTCAAGCGGCGGATCTCGGCCTCGACTTCGGACAGCTCCGGCGGCCGCGTGGGCCCGCCGACCTTTTTGAGCGCCCCGGCCTCGTCGAGGAGGTCGATGGCCTTGTCCGGGAGGAAGCGGTCGGCCACGTATCGCCTGGCGAGCTCGACGGAGGCCTCGACAGCCCGCCTGGTATAGGAAACGTCGTGGAATTCCTCGTACCGCGCCTTGACGCCCTCGAGGATCTCGATGGATTCGATCGGCCCCGGCTCCTCGATGAGCACGGACTGGAAGCGCCTCTCGAGGGCGGCGTCCTTCTCGAAGCGCTTGCGGTATTCGTCGAGGGTCGTCGCCCCGATGCACTGGATCTCCCCTCGGGAGAGGGCCGGCTTCAGCATGTTGGACGCGTCGATCGTGCCTTCGGCGCTGCCCGCGCCGACCACCGTGTGGATTTCGTCGATGAAGAGGATGATGCCGCCGGAGACGGCGATCTCCTTCATGATCCGCTTGAGGCGCTCCTCGAATTCGCCGCGGTATTTCGTCCCCGCGACTACGGCTGCCAGATCCAGGGCGAGTACGCGCCTGCGGGAGAGGGCATCCGGCGCATCGCCGCGGGCGATTCGCTGGGCCAGGGCCTCGACAATGGCCGTTTTGCCGACCCCAGGCTCCCCTACGAGCACCGGGTTGTTCTTGGTCCGGCGCGAGAGTATGCGGATGATCCGGCCGATCTCCCTCTCGCGGCCGACCACCGGGTCGAGCCTGCCCTCCCGGGCCATGGCGGTCAGGTCGCGCGAAAACTCGTCGAGCAGGGGCGTCCGGCCTCCAGGTGCCGACTTGGCTTCGGGTCGCGGGGAGGGCCTCTCCTTGCGCTCCTCCGACTGCGGCTCGCGCAGGAGGCGTACGGCGGCCCGCAGCTGCTCGTAATATACGCCGATGCGCGCGAGGTGGGCCTCGAGGGAGGATCCCTGCTCGCGGGCGGCCGCAACGACGAAGTGTTCCGTCCCGATGTAGTCTGAGCCCGACATGTTGGCTTCCTCGGCGGCACCCTCGAGGAGCGATCGCGACCTCCGGGCCAGCGGCAAGTCCCCGATTATCACCGCGGAGCGGCGCTTCTCGATCGAGCGCTCGAGCTCGTCGCGCAGCTCGAGCGTGTCTATCTTGAGGCTGCGGAGCGCCTTGAAGCCGATGCCCTCGCCTTCGTTGATGATGGCGAGGAGGATATGCTCGGGCATCACTTGATCCGACCTGCTCCGCTTCGCCTCTTCCTGCGCGAGGATGGTCAGCACGCGCTGGGCGCGATGGGTAAGTCCCTTGAACATCAGACGCCCTCCTCCACTCTATATTCGGCGTGGGCGAGAGAGTCCTTTACGAGCCGGGCCCTGAGGAGATCCAGCGACGCCGCGGGCGGTATCTCGGAGAGGCCGGAGGCGAGGGCGACGGATCCCGGTCCCAGCGCCGGGAGCAGCGATCCGATTGCGCGAGGATCGGCGCCGAGGAGGGAGGCCCTCAGCGCGGCGAGACGCAGGACGGACAGCAGGGATGCCGCTTCCTCGGCGCCGAGGAGGCGGCAATGGCGGGCTATCCCGAAGGCCCTGCCCTCCGCGTCGGCCAGGGCGTCGCGCCCTCTGTCGGAAATCTCCGCCCTCGCGCGGCGCTCGGCCGCGATTACCTTCGCGACGACCGAGTCAATTCCCGCGGCGAGCTCCTCGATCGAGCTCGCCCGCGCCGGATCGATGCGGAGCTCGTAGATCGATCCGGCGGATTCCTCTCCCGAGGAGTAGGAACCGTGGACGGCGACGCCGTCGGACATGAGGGACCTGAAGAGGCGATCGCGCATGCCCGCCGCCGCGATCGCCGGGATGTGGATGGTCGCAGAGACCGAGCACGCGAGGCCGCAATCCGAGACCCGCGAGCAGATCCAGCCTATGCCGTCCCTCCAGGCGAAGTCGAAATCCTCTCCGATGCGCTCGGCGCAGGCCAGGGCCTCGCCCAGGGCACCCCTCGCGTCCAGTCCCGGACGGACGCTCCTGACGCGAAGGTGGTCGCCCTCGTCGAGGAGGACGAACGCGCCGTCCGCGTCGCTGGAGAGCAGGACCGCCCCGTCGTCGGCCGCGTATCCGCGCGGCACAATCCCGCGCTCGGAGAGGGAGCGTCGGGAGACCGGGCCGAGCGCGGCCATGGACGCCGAGCGCCAGCGCCCTCGCTGGAGGATCTTCTCGAGGATCGCCGCACGCGAGGGAGCGGACGGACCGCTTGGAGAACCCGGGAAGGGGAGACCGGCGATGTCCCGAAAGACCCTCGCCGAGCTGAAGAGCACGACATCGTCCGCCTCGCCCCCCGCGTCCGCCAGGGCCCCCGGGTCGTACGGGAAGCTCGCGGCGGCGAGGCGCGACCCGGCGCCATGCGAGAGGTCCTCGTCGCTGCGCGACAGCTCGTCGCGCACGCGAGCCGCCTTTTCGTAATCCTCGGCGGCCACGGCCGCCTCCAATTCGCGCCGGAGCCGCGAAGTCTCCGGGCCCGCCGCGGCAAGCGACGAGGCGGACGGACGGCTCCCGGACAACGCCGTTCCGCGCGCGACCGCGCCCGAGACCTCGTCGAAAAAGGTATCGACGCATTCCGAGCAGCCTAGTCGGCCCTCGCGCTTGAGCGTGGCGACGTCGAGCCCGCAGCCCGGGCAGCGGATGCTCTGGCCAAGGCTCGGCGAGGAGGCGAGGCCGACGCCTATGAGGTCGTCGATCCCGAGCTCGAGGCTGCCTTTGCCCGCGCTTATGCCCCTGCCCTTCGCGCAGGATTCGCAAAGGGCCATATCGCAGCCCTCGCCTCCTTCTCCTCGACGTCGGATGAAGACAAGGGCCTCGCGCTCTCCGCATTGGACGCACGTCACGTTTTCGAATATAGCTGAAGCCATAGAAAAAGACCAGCGTTCGACGGTATCATGGCGACGGAGGATATCTTATGAAGAGAGCCTCTATCAGGCTCGCGATCATCGCGGCCGCGGCCCTGAGCGCGCTCGCGGCTCACGCGGCCCCCAAGCCGATAGTGCTCGCGGCCCTCAAGGGACCGTCCGGCATCGGCATGGTCAAGCTCTTCGAGACGCCTCCCAGCCCGGACGACGGATCCGCGGTAATGCTCGTGGCCGCGGCGAGCGCGGACCTCATGACCGCGAAGCTCGTCTCGGGGGAGTACGACGCCGGGACGCTCCCGCTCAATGTCGCCGCCAAGCTCTACAACGCGGGCATAGCCCTGAGACTCGCCGCCGTCGTGGGCGACGGCATGGTCGCCTTCCTCAGCGCCGATCCGGCGATCCTCTCCCTCCCCGACCTGAGGGGCAAGCGGATTAGCGTCGCGGGACAGGGGGCGACCCCGGACTTCCTCTTCCGGCGCCTCCTCGAGGGAGCCGGAGTCGATCCGGGGAAGGACCTCCGACTCGACTACTCCCTTCCCTACCCCGAAGTCGCATCCGCCCTCGCCGCCGGCGAGATAGAGAGCGCGATCCTGCCCGAGCCTTTCGCCACCATGGCCCGGATCGCCAATCCCGCGCTTCGTTCGCCGATCGACCTGGGGGCGCTATGGACAGCCCAGACCGGACAGCGGAACTATCCGATGACCGCCTTCATGGTATCATCGAGACTGGCCTCGGAGCGGCCCCGGGCTGTCAAGGCCATACTCGCCGCCTACTCAGCCTCGATCGCCTGGGTCCTCGCCAATCCGGTCGAGGCCGGCGCCCTCGCGGAGAGGCAGGGCCTCGGCGTCAGGGCGGGCGTCGCCGCCCTGGCCATCCCCCGCTCGGCCTACGTCTTCACTACCGCCGTCGCGGCCAGGCCCGCGATCGAGGCTCTCCTCGGAGTCTTCCTCGCGGAGGCTCCCCTTTCGGTGGGCGGAAAGCTCCCGGATGAAGGCTTCTACGCGTCCTTCGACTAGGAAGACTCGCCCGCTGGCCGCGGCGGCGGGCTTGGCCCTCCTCCTCGCCGGCTGGGAAGTCGCCTCGCTCGCGACGGCCAAGGAGCTGATCCTGCCATCGCCCGCCAGAGTCCTCGAAGCCGCGATATCCCTCTATCCGACGCGGCGATTCCTGCTGGACCTGGGAGCTACCTTCCTTCGCGGGCTCGCTGCCTTCGGGCTATCGGCCGGAATCGGGCTCGCGGCGGGCCTGGCCTCGGGCCTGCGGCCGCTGTTCGGGGCGACCCTGGCTCCTATCCTCACCGCGATCCGGGCGACCCCTGTGCTGGCCCTCGTCCTCATCATCCTCCTATGGTTCCCCGCGGGCTTCGTGCCGATATTCGCGGCCTTTCTCATGGCCTTTCCGATCATGGCGACGAGCGCGGCCGAGGGGGCTCGAGCCGCGGACCCTCGGCTTCTCGAGATGGCCCGCCTCTTCCGCGTGCCGAGGCGGGAAGTGTTCCTCAAGCTGCGTCTCCCTTCGGCCGCGCCCCATCTGCTATCCGGAGCGAAGAGCGCGTTGGGTCTCTCGTGGAAGGTGGTCGTCGCCGGCGAGATCCTGAGCCAGCCCGCTAGTGCCCTGGGTACGGGAATGCAGGATTCCCGCCTCCTCCTGGAATCCGCGAGCGTATTCGCCTGGGCCTTGGCCGCCGTGGCGCTCTGCGGATTGACGGAATGGGCCTTGGGGCTAGCGGCGACGAGGGCTTCGCGCGATGGCCTATAGTCTCCGGGACCTGCGCGCGTCCTACGACGGTCTCCCCGTCCTCGACGGCATCTCGTTCGATCTCGCTCCCGAATCGATCACCGTCATCCTCGGCCCCTCGGGCTGCGGGAAGACCACTCTGCTCAACCTCATCGCGGGCCTCAAGGAAGCCGACTCGGGGGAGGTGATGGGATTCGAGGGCTGCAGGTTTTCCTACGCCTTCCAGGAGCCGAGGCTCCTGCCGTGGATCGACTGCCGGGAGAACGCGGCCTTCGCCCTGACCGGCTCTCTCCCGCGCGAGGAGGCTCTGGCGCGCGTCGACCGCTTCCTGGCCGCCGCCGGCCTTTCCGAGTCCGCCGCCCTGAGGCCTGGTCAGCTCTCCGGCGGGATGAGGCAGCGGCTCTCGCTCGCGCGGGCCTTCGCCTATCCCTCCGACGTCCTGATCCTGGACGAGGCCTTCCAAGCGGTGGACCTCAGGATGAAGCTCGAGCTGATGAACGTCTTCCTCGGCCTCTTGCGCGAGGAAGGGAGAACGGTCGTCTGCGTGACCCACGACGTCGAAGAGGCCGCCTACATCGCGGACCGCGCGGTCGTACTGTCCCCCCGACCCGCTCGGGTCATCGACTCCTTCGCCGTCGATGTGCCGCGAAGCCGGCGTTACCTGGGCGCGGCCGCCATGAGGGAGGCGGAATCCCGGCTCTACGAGCTCGCGCTGGCGCCGGAATGACTCGAGGTATCGCGCGCCTTTCCCAAGGCTTGCGATACCGCGTGCGCGAGCTCCGCAAAACGCTGCGCTAGAGCTCCGCTCGCTTCGCCGTATCGCGCGCCTTTCCCAAGGCTTGCGATACCGCGTGCG